>Ga0179594_10000013_pt1 | contig 83135 bp, 71 predicted proteins | sample CZOMad1_1_08_16f_FD_148625 | JGI IMG/M metagenome (GOLD analysis project Ga0179594, IMG submission 148625) | Vadose zone soil fungal communities from Angelo Coast Range Reserve, California, USA - CZOMad1_1_08_16fungal (Illumina Assembly) | ecosystem: Environmental > Terrestrial > Soil > Vadose...
AAGGCACGCGCGAGCAACTGGCCGCATCCTCCGACCTGTTCCTCAACGAAGCCCTCACCTTCTTCGGCGACGACGCGGACAAGCAGTTCGCCGGCAGCAACGCAGGCGCGTTCGAGAAGGGACAACGCCTCGCCCGCATCGTCGGCCAGCGGCGCAGCCTCCTCATCCTCGACGGCCTCGAGCCATTGCAATACGCGCCCACCTCGCCCACGCCCGGCCAGCTCAAGGACAGTGGGCTAGCCGCGCTGCTGAAGGGCCTGGCCGTCGTCAGCCACGGCTTGTGCGTCATCACCACCCGCTATTCGCTCCCGAACCTGAACGCCTTCAAAGGCAAAACCGTTCATGAAGAGAAGCTGCTGCGCCTGTCGCGCGACGCCGGCGTGCACCTGCTGAAAGCCCTCGGCGTGACCGGCACGGCGAAGGAGTTCGAGACGCTGGTGGAAGACGTGAAAGGCCACGCGCTCACGCTGACCCTGTTCGGCGGATTCCTGAAACGCGCTTTCCACGGCGACATCCGCCAGCGCGACCGCGTGAAGTTCGAGAAGGCCGACGAAAAGATGGACGGCGGGCATGCGTTTCGGACTATTGCCGCCTGCGAGCAATGGCTCTTGCGCGACGGCGGCGACGAAGGCCGGCGCGAAGTGGCCGTGCTGCGGCTCATGGGCCTGTTCGACCGGCCCGCCGACGCTGGCTGCCTCGCGGCCCTGCGGAGCGAAACCATCCCCGGCCTCACCGAACCGCTCGCCGGGCTGGCCGACGATGATTGGGAATACTGCCTCAGCGGCCTCGAAGCCGCGAAGTTGCTCTCGGTGAACCGCGACTCGTCCGGCGCGCTCGTCTCGCTCGATGCGCATCCGCATCTGCGCGAATACTTCGCCCGGCAACTGCGCACGCAACAACCCGGCGCCGGGCGCGCGGCCCACCGGCGGCTCTATGAACACCTCTGCGCGACCACGAAGGAAGGCGATCAGCCCACGCTTGAAGACCTCCAACCCCTCTACCAAGCCGTGGCCCACGGCTGCCAGGCGGGGTTGCAACAGGAAGCGTGCGACAAGGTTTACTTCGGGCGCATCAAACGACGTAACGAAAACTACAGCTCAAAGAAACTTGGTGCGATCGGTTCTGACTTGGGCGCTGTCGCTTGCTTCTTCGATGAACCGTGGAAACGCGTCTCCTCTGCGGCCACGGAAGCCGACCAAGCTTGGCTCTTGAACGAAGCCGCCTTCCGTCTGCGCGCCTTGGGCCGGCTGTCCGAGTCCCTCGAACCGATGCGGACTGGAATGGAGAACTACGACAAGCAATCAGACTGGAAAAATGCAGCCGCGACCGCCAGCAACCTGAGCGAGCTGGAGCTGACGCTGGGCGAGGTGGCCGGGGCGGTGGGGGACGCCGAGCAGTCCGTGACCTACGCCGACCGCAGCGGCGATGCGTTTCAGCGGATGAGCAAGCGCACGACCCACGCCGACGCCTTGCACCAGACGGGCCGCCGGGCCGAGGCGGAGACGCGCTTCCGCGAGGCCGAGCAAATGCAGGCCGAGCTCCAGCCCGACTACCCGCTGCTCTACTCGCTGTGGGGCTTCCGGTATTGCGACCTGCTCCTCGCCGCCCCCGAGCGCGACACGTGGCAACATTTTCTTTCTCTCAACTCTCAACCCTCAACTCTCAACCTTTCCGACTCCTGCCGCGCCGTCTCCCAGCGCGCGGCGGCGACGCTCGACTGGGCCGTGAACCACTTCAACTTCGGCCTCCTCTCCATCGCCCTTGACCACCTCACTCTGGGGCGTGCCGCGCTCTACGAGGCAATTCTCGGTAGGGTCGTGTTGCGGGTCGGTCCCGAGGAATGGGATGCGCAGATGAGCGTCCCTACCAACGATGAATTGTCCGCGACCCGTCGCGAACTAGGCGCCGCTGTGGACCGCCTCCGCCGCGCCGGCACACAAGATCAGCTCCCACGCGGCCTTCTCACCCGTGCGTGGCTGCGTGCTCTGGAAGGCCAGCATACGGGCCCCGAGAGCGCGCAGGAAGATTTGGACGAAGCCTGGGAAATCGCCGAGCGCGGCCCCATGAAACTTTTCCTGACCGATATCCACCTTCACCGCGCGCGGTTGTTTCATGCGGTGACGCCGTATCCGTGGGGTACCGATGCTGATGGAAAAGCACGTGGTCCAAAGGACGATCTCGCTGCCGCACGCAAGCTCATCGAAGCGTGCGGGTACTGGCGTCGCAAGGAAGAGCTCGAGGATGCCGAAGCCGCAGCGGAGAGTTGGTAGTTCTTAAGTCCCGTAGCGACGGAATGTTTATAGATCCTCGTCCAACTCAGTAATTTCTGGAAGCCCATTTATGGGAGCAACTTGTTTTGTCGTCGCTCTTTGCTTTGCAGAGCTGGGCTCAATTTGCGCGAGTCCAGCAGCGTGTTACAGAACCGGGAGCGGTAGCGACCGGATGCAAAAACGCAACATGCACTTCAAGTCGGTTATTCTCTATGCAAACCCAAGGATCATTGAAGGTCGGCTCCGGTCGCTACCGCTCCCGGTTCTGTAACTTGCTGGTGACGGCTGCAGAACTGACCACACACTTCGCAACGCTGCGTTGACAATGATCTCACGCGCCGCTTAATATTTTCGCGCTCGCAATTATTTCAAGAGAAAAGTTCAAGAGTCTTTCGAGCTTAAATACTTCTTACGAAGCGCAAGACTCTTTCGACTTCCATGCTGCTCGAAGCAACAGCCACAACTGCACACACCGTCGGTGGACCAATCGCCGCGTACTGGCCGGTGATGATCTTTTTCGTCGTGGCGGTCGCGTTCCCGGTTCTGCCGATAATCCTGGGGCGGTTTCTAAGGCCGATCAATTATCAAAAAGAGAAGATGCGGCCGTACGAGTGTGGCATCGACCCGGTGACTGAGGCGCATGATCGCTTCACGGTGCGTTATTACATCGTGGCCATGCTGTTTCTGATTTTTGACGTCGAGACGATCTTTCTCTTGCCCTGGGCCATTATTTTCATGGGCGACGATTTCTCGTTCACCAAGTTTGCGCTGCTTGAGATGTTTGTTTTCATCGCCATCCTGGTCGTTGGTTACTATTACGCCTGGCGCAAAGGCGCGTTGGAGTGGGCTTAAGGGCCGTGAATCGTGAATCGTAAATGGTTGTTTGTCGCGAGGTGAATGACCATAGGCGAATCGCTCTTGTTATCTACGATTTGCGGCTCGCTATTTACAGCGGCTCGCTGTTTACGAAGGCCAAGGCGATCGCTCTTACTATTTACCATTTACGATTTACTATTTACGGCTTATGGCTGAACACGAAGAGGGTTTTGTCCTAACTACGGTCGATTCGATCATGAACTCGCTGCGGCGCAAGGTCGCAGCGCCCATGATGGACACAAAGCTGGCGCGTTTTGGGGTTAACTGGGCGCGCAAGTCCGCCTTGTGGCCGATGACTTTCGGCCTGGCCTGCTGCGCCATCGAGATGATCGCTACGGGCGCCGGACGTTTCGACATCGATCGTTTCGGCGCCGGAGTGTTTCGGCCCAGCCCACGCCAGAGCGATTTGATCATTATCGCTGGCACCGTGACTTTGAAGATGGGACCGGTGGTGCGCCGCGTTTACGACCAGATGCCCGAACCGAAGTGGGCGATTGCGATGGGCGCCTGCGCTTCGACCGGCGGACCGTTTGATTCTTATTCGACGATGCAGGGCGTCGACCGCTGCATTCCGGTTGACGTCTATATTCCCGGTTGTCCGCCACGGCCCGAAGCTTTGCTTTACGGGCTGATGCGTTTGCAGGACATCATCATGCGTGAAGCGCCTTCGGCGTACATCTTTGAATCTGACGGCACGGTTCATCGTCATCGATCATTGGAAGGCGATGATGAGAATGCCGCGAGCGAGCCGGAAGAGGAGATTGCGGTCAATGCTTGATTGATGCGGCCAGCGATAGGGCGAGCTTTCGGTATGAAACAGGTCAGTACCGCCTGCGGTAGCGGGCGGGTAGCTTTGAGCCAATCACCCGCCCGCTACCGCAGGTGGTACTGACCTGTTGAATCACCTTCAAGACTGAAAGATGTTTCTGAATTTCCAAGACCGCTTCGTTCATCCGAGGCGGTTTTGTTGTCTTTACCTGACTTAAGCAAGTCGTAGATAATGCTCTCGCCGAGTACTGAACGACACTTGAAGCACATCGGTTTTTCGATGTGCACATGGGAGGAATACGATGAGATTACATTCAATGAGAACGCTAATGCTGGCGGTGTTGGCGCTTGCTGTCCTGCTGGAGATGCCGGTCTTCGCTTCGGCACAAACGGACCCGCTCTCCTCGAAGAACAGCAATACCAGGCGCACCACTACCAGACGTCACCGGCGCCGGCGTCCCGTCGCCAAAACGACTCCACCTGCAGCGCCGACTACCGTCAGCGTGCCAGTGGGAACAGACATGAAGATCCGTCTGAACGACACACTGTCCAGCAAGACGGCACGGGTTGGCGACAAATTCACGGCGACAGTTATGGACCCGGCGAAATATTCCGAAGCCACGGTGCATGGTCATGTTGCGTCGATCTTCAAATCAGGCAAAGTCAACGGCAAGACGACTATGAACCTGGCCTTCAATTCGATCGCTACGACCGATGGGCTTTCGGGCACGCTGCATGGCTATGTGACGCGTGTTTACGGCCGGGATTCGGGAAAGGCTGATAACGAAGGCGGCATTGAATCGGGCAGTCGCACGAAGCAGGCGGTAAAACGCGGAGGCATAGGCGCCGCTGCAGGTGCGATTATCGGTGGCATCGCCGGCGGCGGTAAGGGGGCCGCGATCGGCTTGATCATCGGTGGCGCAGGCGGCGCCGGTTCGCTGGCGATTCAGGGCAGCAAGGAATTGAAGCTCGAAAGCGGGACCGAACTGCTGATCCATACGACGCGATAGCATCGAAACACAGACGGTGTTAGCCGCGGATTTACGCGGATGAGCGCGGATCAGAGCTAAGACGATCAGAGCGAAGAAGATCAGGACGGTCAGAGCTAAAGAGGATCAGAGCTTCGGAGAATCCCGATCCACGAGTTGGCAAGTCAAGAGATATAGACAGCAAACGGGTGGTGTCTTAATTTCCCTTTGCGGCTTCCTCTCTTTGCGGTTTTTGCGTGAGTCCATCGTGCAAGTACAAAACATTTCACGCAAAGGCGCTAAGAGGCAAAGGCGCAAAGACTGATAGTAAGACACTGCTATCAAGCATGATCGGGACTCATCGGAGATCCCTCTGAGCCGATGTAGTGAGAATAGCTGGGCGCTTGTAATAGCTCCCAGCTATTCTCGTTTCAGATCCCTTCTCCTATTCTGATCCGCGTTTATCCGCCCGGAATCCGCGGCGGATCATTTCTTGATCAATTTCGGAATAAACTGCAGGCCTTCTCCGTCTAAGTATTGATCGAGCAGCCGGAGGACAGGGATGGGGCAACGGACGCAACCGGAAACTACTCAACCAGCGGTGGAAATAATCGCAATACGAGGCTGCACGGGCTGATGCGCACCAACGCCGAAGGACGCTACGAGTTTCGCACGATAAAACCTGTGTCCTATCCCGGCCGGCGGATTCCGGCGCACATTCACGCCTTTGTTTCAGGTCCAGGTTATCCGGAATACTGGATTGATGAGTATTGGTTTGAAGACGACCCGTTCATTACCGATGAAATGCGGCGCAAGTTAAGCGGCGAGGGAGCGTTCTTTCCAATAATCAAACTCACACGCGGTGATGACATGGTCCTCAGAGGAGTGCGCGATATCAAGATAGAGCGTTGCTCAAGCAACTGCACCGGGCAGTAGGCCGGATCTGATGTTGTAACGCAAGCTGTTAGCTTGCGATTGAATGGCATTCAAGCTGCGCGCAAGCCCGGGGTCCCCAGCGGGGCAGCCCCGCTGGGGGTGGGTCTTACAGCTTGCGTTACAGAAAACCGAATCTCTTGTGAAAGGAGAACCGCGATGAAGACCTACATCAAATCGAAAGTTCTGCTAACGGGCCTGCTACTGTTCGTTGTTACGGCAATCGTCGGGATCACATTGAGTGTCTGGACCAGTCGGGTAACCAAAGCCGAGCCGCAGAATCGCGCGGCAACAGACCGGCTGGTAGTTCACGAGTGGGGTACCTTCACTTCGATTGCCGGAAAGAATGGGATTGCGCTTGACTGGCGCCCGCTTAACGGTTCCAGTGATCTGCCAAAGTTTGTCTACACAATCTCCGACAAAGATAGACGCCCGCGCGAGGTGCCGCTCAAAAGCCAACTGCGCGCCCTGGTGCGTATGGAGACGCCGATTCTCTACTTTTACTCGGGCAGCGAAATGGAAGTGGACGTCAGGGTTGACTTCCCCAACGGCAAGATTACGGAATGGTATCCACAGGCGCGCTCGACCGGCGCGGCAATTGACTGGGGACGAATCACGATCATGCCTGGCGCCGCGCTGAACCTTCCGGTTGATAGCACGGACAGTCATTACTATCCCGCTCGCGAGACTGATGCGGCGCCGGTTCAAGTCAGAGGCACGGAGGGTCAGCCGACCCAGCAGGAAAAGTTTTTGTTCTATCGCGGTGTGGCTAGTTTCGATCTGCCGCTTTCGGTCAGACTTGAGCAGGGGAGAGTTCTCCTGCAGAATCGGGCCAAGAATGAAATCACGAACCTGGTTGTTTTCGAGAATCGCGGCGGTAAGATCGGCTATCGTTTGATTAATGCCTTCACGGGGCAGAGGAGTATCGAACGGCCGGCGCTCAATGGGGACCTGGAATCATTAGTGGTTGAACTGAAACAGGTTCTGGTTGCTTCTGGTCTGTATCTGAAAGAAGCCGAGGCGATGATCAAGACCTGGCGCAAGAGTTGGTTTGAGGAAGGGATGCGCGTCTTCTATATTCTGCCGCGGCAAATTACGGATGCAGTGCTGCCGTTGACGATTGAACCGCGGGCAAATGAACTCGTCCGCGTGCTGGTGGGGCGCACGGAAGTGATTACACCTGAGATGGAAAAGCAGGTTCAGAGTCAAGTTAGTCTGCTAGGCGATCCGTCACCACAGGTGCGCGAGACGGCGCTGCAGAACATCCGGAAGTACGGACGTTTCTCAGAACCGATTCTGATGGGGATTCTCGAAAATGAGAAGGACGCTGTAATCCGGCAGCGGATCCAGGAGTTGATTGCCAAGGTTGGCGAAAAAGCAGGATAGCCCAGTGCCGGAGGGACGAAATGTTTATCGGTCGAGGGTTACAATTCATTTTGTTCTAAGCTCCGCAGGAGCGAGATGTTCTTTGCGAATCAAAACTAGATTTTGGTACATCTCGCTCATAGGGAGCTGAGTTGTTGCCGCTGAACACTGCCAAGCGCACGTTGCGCTTGTTGGTGTGCTATAAACATTCGGCTCCTCCGGATTTCAGGTGTTGTGTGTGAAGGTCCCTGCAGGCGAGTGGGCCATTGCACGTCTATTGGTGAAGATCGAGACTAGCCTCGGCGAGAGAGTGGTATGCGAAAAATCCTCAAATGGATCGTGATCATCCTGGTGATCGTCATTGGCGGGTTGCAGTTCATTCGACCTGCAAAAACGAATCCCGCGATCGATCAGTCGCAAACGATTGAGGCGCACATGCAAGTGACGCCGCAGGTTGCCGCGATTCTCGATCGCTCGTGCAATGATTGCCATTCGAACAAGACCCGCTGGCCCTGGTACAGCAATGTTGCGCCGGTTTCCTGGTTCGTGATTGGCCACGTAGACGACGCGCGCAAGGACTTGAACTTTTCCGAGTGGGGCAAGCGAGACAAGGATCGACAATCACGCAAGCTGCAGCAGATGTGCGACGAGGTTACAGACGGCGCGATGCCGCTTGGATCGTACACTCCGATGCACCCCGGATCGAAACTCTCAGCCGCGGACGTGAAGACGCTTTGTGATTGGACCAACGGCGAGCGACAAAGGATGGCGGCGAAGTGAAGTGGCCCTCGCAAACAGTACCGAGGAACGAGCCGCGGATACGCGCGGATTTCAGTCTCTGGAGTTCTTATCCGCGTTCGTCCCCGTTAATCCGCGGCTCCCTTAGTCTACGTTTCTTGCTCTTAGCGATTTGGAGATTTCGGCTTGCGATCTACGCCGCCAGTGCCTCTTGCTTCATCTTCTCTGACTGATAGTGCATGGTCAGTGCCTGAATGAATTCGTCCAGGTTGCCGGCCATCACCAGATCCAACTGGTGAATGGTCAGGCCGATGCGGTGATCGGTGACGCGGTTTTCTTTGAAGTTGTAGGTGCGAATCTTTTCCGAGCGGTCGCCGGAGCCGACCATCGAACGTCGCTCGCTGGCCACCGCCTCGTGCTGCTTCTGTTCTTCCAGCTCCTGCAGGCGCGCTCGCAAAACGCGCATCGCTTTTTCGCGATTCTTGATCTGCGACTTTTCATCCTGCATCGAAACCACAACGTTCGTCGGCAAGTGCGTGATGCGCACCGCCGAGTAAGTGGTGTTGACTGATTGCCCACCCGGACCCGACGAGCAGAACGTATCGATGCGCAGATCTTTGGCATCGATCTTCACGTCAACTTCCTCGGCTTCGGGCAGCACGGCCACCGTAATTGCTGAAGTATGAATGCGGCCGCTGGCCTCAGTCTGCGGTACGCGCTGCACTCGATGGACACCCGATTCGTGCTTCAGTTTCGAGTAGACTTTGTCGCCTTCAATCAGCGCGGTAGCTTCCTTGATGCCGCCGATACCCGATTCAGACGCGTCCAAAATCTCAAAACGCCAGCCCTTCTTTTCCGCATAACGCCCGTACATCCGCAGCATTTCATTGGCAAACAGGCTGGCTTCGTCGCCTCCGGTACCCGCGCGGATCTCGAGAATCACGTTCTTTTCGTCCTTTGGGTCGGCCGGGATCAACAGCAGCCTAAGCTCGGCCTCAGCAGTACTGATCTTTTCTTCGAGAGCGCTGGTTTCACTGCGCGCCATCTCGCGCATCTCGTCATCGTCCGCGCCCTCGAGCAGTTCACGCGCTCCCGCCAACTGCTCTTTTAGAGATTTCCAGTGCCGGTACTTTTCCACCATCTCGCCCAGCGTGCGCAGTTGCTTGGCAGCCTTCGCGTACGCTGACGGATTTGCGATCAGTTCGGGAGCGGAGAGCTCGTTGGTCAGCTCTTCGTAGCGTTGTTCAATATGTGCAAGTTTCTCTAACATGGCTTCTTGGGTCCGACAAACTTCAGTTTGTCGCTGTATTTGCAGGGGAATCGATTTCGCAAAAGCGAGGCGAGTTGTTTCGCCGAGACATTGTTTTGCCGAGATACGACAAACTGAAGTTTGTCGGACATCCGGTGTTGGCCTCTATGACAGTAACTCTACCGCCTCCTCGCGCGGCTGAGGCTCGAGCTTCAGCGATTCCTTCAGCGCTTCAAGGGCAACTTCGAGTTGCGAGTCGTCAGGTTCTTTCGTCGTCACATTCTGCAGCCACACGCCTGGTTTCGTTACGAATTTGAAAAACGCGCCGGTTTCCTTCTTAGCCGACAGACGAATAATCTCGTACGAGATTCCCGCCACCACCGGCATCAACACCAGGCGCACTAGAAAGTTGTAGACCAGCGAGTCAAAGCGCACGATCGAAAACAGCACGATCGAAACCAGCATGACGACCATCAGGAAACTGGTGCCACAGCGCGGATGCTGCCGGGGCTGCGGCCGCGCATTCTCAACTGTCAGCTCTAACCCGGCTTCCCAGGTGAAGACCGTCTTGTGTTCGGCCCCGTGGTACTGAAAGACGCGCCGGATGTCCTTGAGAAACGAAAAACTGCAAATCATGATCAAGAAGAAGCTCATGCGAATCAGGCCGTCAACCAGATTGAAAGCGATTGAGGGTCGCACGGGATGCAGATAGGCGCGCGTCGTACGCCAGGTCTTTGCGTACCAGGCTTCACCAGCCGCCACTCCACCGCCTGGCCCGCCATCGGCGTGGGCCGCATGGTTTTGCGGAGCCGTTACGCTAGTCTGAGCCGCCGGCGCCGTGGCCCAGCCAGTGGCGATAAAGATTGCGTTGGTTAGTAGCAAGGGTGCGGCGACAAAGAGCAGCACATTAAAGAACAGCGCAAAGACAATCGAGCCCGCGGCTGCGGCCGTGCCACCTTTCTTCATTTCGTCTTTGGGGCGGGCCTGGGTTGGAACCGGGAACAGTCCCGGCATGGCGCCCGTCAGTCCGGCAAAATCGCCTTCGCCTTCGATGACTGCGGGTCGCAGGTGCACGACTGCCTCAGCCTCGGCTTCTGCTTCCGCTTCACCGAAGGCGACGTTCGCCGAAAAGTTCAACGCCTTAATTCCCAATCCCATTGATTGCAAGAGCACCGCTCCGCCGCGCACGATGGGCAGTTTGAGAAAGGCGTGCTTGTCGCTCCACTTCGGCAGGCGTGCCGCGGTGTTGACTATCGAGCCATCGGCTTTACGAACAGCAATGGCATAGGCGTTAGGCGTGCGCATCATTACGCCTTCAATCACTGCTTGTCCGCCTACAATCAAATCTCGTTCAGGAGTGCTCAATGTTTCCACCTCACTCAAGATTAGGTATCGGGCGCCGGTATCAGGTGCCGGGTATCGGGTGCCGGGTATCAGGTCCCGCGCCGAGTTTCAGATCGTTTAGATATGGCACTTGTGCCCCGGCTGCAGAGGCGGACAAGTCCGCTGTCTAAACGGCTACCGAACACCTGGTACCCGGCACCTGACACCCGATACCGGGCACAGACTAAAGTCTATGCTACTTCTGATACCCGGCACCTGACACCCATCTTTAAACAGCAACGCCGACGTTTACCTCGATCGCTCGTGCTCGTTTTGATGCACGAATAGCAATCGACGACAACCACGCCGGCGTTCGGGTATTTCAAGCCTCGCTAGTGTTGCTTTCTGATCACTTCTTTACTTTAACTGCCCGGCACAGACTGAAGTCTATGCTACTCCGTGGGATTACTGAACCGTTCCAGTCGTTTCGGGCTCGGCCTTCTTTCCATAACGCTTGTTAAAGCGGTCAACGCGTCCGGCTGTGTCTACCAGTTTTTGTTTGCCGGTAAAAAACGGATGACAGGCCGAACAGATTTCAATGTGTAAGTCGGTCTTGCGCGTCGAGCGAGTCTGAAAGGTCTCGCCACAGGCGCAGGTGACAGTAATTTGTGTGTACTCGGGGTGAATTCCAGGCTTCATTGTTTCCTCGTTCTCAAAATCTACAAACGCGGGTCGGGCCGCTCTTTTTCAACGAGTCAATGATAGGAGGCGGGTGCTGATATCGTCAAGTTAGGCGGGCATTTGAGCAAAAACAAGTTGGTTGACACCAACGAAATCGCATGTTTAAATCCATTCGCCCTTCATTTTTACATTAATACCAGACGCAGGTTTTGCTGAGTTGGCCAATGTCCGGCTCGGAATTCCAGCGAGTGGACTAAGCGAACTTCATGTCGGACGATACCAAGCAGCCAGAGATTGCTGATGGTGAGGATCCTGGCCTGTCAAAGGCGGCGTCCGGGGATCAGCCACCAGCAAAGGAAGCTGCCACCGGTCAGGCGGACGCGGAAAAGACCATCACGCTTGGCGAAGCCATGGCCAAAGTGGCAGCAGCGAAAGAAGCTGCGAGCGCGGCTCCGGCAGCCCCCAAGCCTCCGATCAAGAAGAAAGAAGAAGGTCCCAAGCCGGTCGACGCATCAACCCATCCGCTGGTCGAACGGCTGAAAAGCAAGCTCAACGGAGGAGTACTCGAAGCTTCAGAGTTCCTGGGCCAGCTCTCGGTTCGCATTGAAGGCTCGCAAATCGTGACTGCTTGCGACTTTCTGAGAAGCGATCCGGCAACGGCCTTTAACTACCTGACCGACGTCACCTGCGTTCACCTCCCGGATCGAACCGAAGCCCCATTCGACATTGTCTATAACCTGTATTCGATTCCGCAGAACGAACGGGTGCGTTTGAAAGTGGCCACGACTGCTGAGCAGGGAGCGGAAAGCGTCTGTGCCGTTTGGCCCGCGGCCAACTGGATGGAGCGCGAGGTCTACGATCTTTTCGGCATCGATTTTAAGAATCATCCGGACCTGCGACGCCTGCTGCTGCCGCCTGATTGGGAAGGCCATCCGATGCGCAAGGATTACCCGCTGGAGTTTATCGAGAATGAGTGGACCGCGAAACATTTGCCGGAAATGACGGACGTGCAAAAGGAGCAACTGGAGCAGAGACGTGGGTACGGCCTGGAGATTTTGTCGGTGCCGCAAGAGCGAATGATGCGGGAGCTTTTCCAGGGCGACAAAGAAGTGATGCCGAAAGATAAATAGCGGGTACCGGGTACCGGGTGTCAGGTGCCGGTCAGGATGAAACTGGCACCCGATACCTGGTACCTGACACCGGCAATTGCCATGACTCCGAAGGAAATAGCCAATCATTACGAAGCCAAGGTGTTCGACGCGCCTGAGGCTGCCAAAGTCGCCGGCTTCGTGCTGACCGAAACTATGGCCCCGCGTAATGTTTGGAATAAGGCGAGCGCGGCCACGGCTATCGTGCTCAAGTTGGTCGAGAAGAGAACCAGGAACGAGGCCGCGGAGATTGGCCTGGTGATTGAGCCGTGGAGTGTGACCGGTTGTTACAAACCCGTCGAGCCGGACACGCCGGCGGCTTAGAAGTCCGACAAAGATGTCCGACAAACTTCAGTTTGTCGTTGTCCATGGAAGTTTGTCGTTGTCCCGGAAAGAGGCTTTGTCGTTGTCCATGGAAAGAGGCTTTTGATTTTACCCATCTTCATCTTTACCATCTTCAGCGAGGATTGGTTCGTGTTTCGGATTCGCGGACTCTCGCGCAGATTAGCGACAAACTAAAGTTCGTCGGACATATTCATGCATCAGGTAGAGATCGCCACAACTCAGGAATCGCTGCTCGATAACCCCGAGATGATCCTCAACATGGGGCCGCAGCACCCTTCGACGCATGGTGTGCTGCGCGTGGTCCTGAAACTGGATGGCGAGACCGTCATCGACCTGGACTGCGACATCGGCTATCTGCATCGCGGGATGGAAAAGATCGCCGAGAATCGTCAGTACACGATGATCGCCCCTTACTGGGATCGCCTCGACTATATCGCGGCGGTTTCAAACGGTCTGGTTTGGGTGGAAACCGTCGAACAGATGATGAGGTTGGCAGTGCCGCCACGCGCCCATTACCTGCGGACGATCCTGACAGAGTTAAACCGGATCGCTTCGCACCTGTTATGGTTGGCGACGCATGCACTGGATATCGGCGCAGTCACGGTGCTGTTGTGGGCGCTCAGAGAGCGCGAAGAGATTCTCAAGGTTTTCGAACGGCAATTTGGCGCGCGGCTTACCTGTCACGCCTGGCGTGTGGGTGGAATGCCCAACGACGCCTATGACGACTTCGATGAGGACGTGCGCCGCATCGTGAAGAACTTTCCCATGCGGCTGGACGAGTATGAAACAGTCCTTTCGGAAAACCGCATCTGGCTTAGCCGCACCGTAGGCGTCGGCGTGATTTCGGCCGATGAAGCGATCGCTATCGGCTTATCGGGACCTGCGTTACGCGGTTCGGGTGTTGGCTGGGACGTGCGCAAAGCAAGGCCCTATGCCGCTTATGCCGACATGGATTTCGAAATTCCATTGGGAGAGAACGGCGACACCTTCGACAGGTACCTGGTGCGGATGGCAGAGATGCGACAGTCGCTGCGCATCGTTAAGCAGGCGTTGGACAATTTGCCGGACGGTCCCGTGAGCGCCAAGCTGCCCAAGGTCGTGAAGCCGCCGGTAGGCGACTACTATCATTCGATCGAAGGGCCGAAAGGCGAGATTGGTTGTTATCTGGTTTCTGACGGCAGCGCGCAGCCTTATCGCGTCCGAGTGCGGCCGCCGTCGCTAATCAATCTGCAAGCGCTAAGACAAATGTGTATCGGACACCTGGTGGCGGACGTCGTGGCGATCATCGGCACCCTGGATATTGTGCTGGGTGAAATCGACAGATAAACGAAATACCAGCGCAGAGAAAAACAGAAATTAGGACACTCTTGTTGATTCGAATCCGCGTGCGCGGCTGAAACTGTTATGACACTCGCATTCTTGGGCCCGATAAATGTAATCGACCAGTTGTTGCGCTGGCTGGGTCTGGCGCCGCAGACCATCGACTATGTTGTCTGGCCTTTGATCCAAATCGCGGTCGTTGTGCCGCTGGTGACGTTGTGGGTGGCCTACGCTACATATCTCGAACGAAAGATTTCGGCTTTCATGCAGGCCCGGTTAGGTCCCATGAGAGTTGGACCATGGGGTTTGCTGCAACCGATCGCGGACGGCTTGAAGCTGCTCACGAAGGAAGACTTCATTCCGGAAAAAGCTGATCGTTGGATCTTCTTTTTTGCCCCATACATCGCGGTGGCCGCAGCTTTCATTGTCTTTTCGGTGGTTCCCTTTGGCCCCGATTGGGGTGTGATCACGGACCTCAATATCGGATTACTGTTCGTGATTGCGGTTTCCAGTGTCGGTGTGCTGGCGTTGATTCTGGCGGGCTGGTCCTCAAATTCCAAGTATGCTCTGCTGGGCGGCTTGCGTTCGAGCGCGCAGATGGTTTCTTACGAAGTCTCGATGGGATTGGCGCTGATTGGCGGGCTGATGTTTGCACGCACGCTCTCGCTTTCGGGAATCGTCGCCGCCCAGGGATCGGATTCGATCTGGTTTGTTGTTTACCAGCCGCTGGGGTTTTTGATTTTCCTGATCAGCGGAATTGCCGAAAATAACCGCGCGCCGTTCGATCTGCCAGAGGCGGAATCTGAGTTGGTGGCCGGGTTTCACACCGAGTATTCGGGTTTTCGCTGGTCGCTATTTTTCATGGCTGAATACGCCGCGATGGTGGTGGTGTCTGCGGTGGCCACCACACTCTATCTTGGTGGCTGGTACTTTCCGCTGGTTCATAGGCTGGATGGTGCGGGTTGGTGGCACAATGCCTTCGTCATCGTTTCCGTGCTGGTTTTCCTGACGAAGTTAGCGCTGATTCTTTACCTGTATTTCTGGTTACGCTGGACCTTGCCGCGCTTCCGCTATGACCAGTTGATGGACATCGGGTGGAAGTGGTTGATCCCCGCTTCACTGATCAATATTGTACTGACGGCGGTGAATGTGTTTCTGGTGCAGTGGATCGGTAGCTGGGAGTGGCACGGTATCAAGACCGTAGAATCGGTTTCGGCAGGTCTGAACCTGACGGCGACGGGAAAGATCATTATGGTGTTGCTGGGCCTGGCCGGATTGATTATAACCGGCGGCGCGCTGTCGCTGATTAACTGGCGCTCGAGGGATTTTCACCTGAAGAGCCAGCGCCGGAATATTCGTTTGGTCGACCTGCCCCAGGGCAAGCCGGCCGTAGCTCCCGTTGCAACCACGGAAGGATGAGCGCTATTTAAGTTAACGGGACGGATGTAACGCAGACTGTTAGTTTGCGACGATACGCAAGCTAACAGCTTGCGTTACACAGAACGATCCACGAAATCACGCGAACTGACACGAAACATCACGAAGCGGGATAGACGCATTGCACAAAGAAGTGCGCAATCGAAAATAGGAAATGTATGCCACTCGTTAAAGTTCCCAAAGCGACGTTCGCGCAAAAGCTCAAACGCTTTTTCCTTTTCGATCTGGTCAAGGGGTTGGGCCTGACGCTGAAATACAACCTCGGCGCGATCACGGACAAAGACGCCGTCGGCGGCAAGGGAATCTATACCGAGCAGTATCCGAAAGTCAGGCCTGATGTGGCCCCGCGCTTTCACGGCGCGCCGCGGCTGAATATGGATCCCGAGACGCACGATACGCTTTGCATTGCCTGCAATCTATGCGCGCTTGCCTGCCCGGAAGACTGTATCGACGTGTTGGCCATGGATGTAGAGATTGTGGTTGCCGGCAAGCCGCGGCGCAAGAAAGTGCTGGACGAATTCATCTTCGACACATCGCGTTGCATGTTCTGCGCGTTGTGTCAGGAAGCTTGTCCGACTTCCTGCCTGGAACTGACGCAGGACTTTGAACTCGCAACTTATTCGCGCGCGGGCTTTGTCTGGAATCGCGAGATGCTCGAGCAGGGCAGGGAAACGGTGAAGTATGAACGATGAACGATGAATCAGGAAGCGCCATTCGACTTGGTTCAGCGAACTCGCTCGTTTGCGTTGCGGATTATTAAGCTCTACGCGGCTCTGCCAAAAACTACCGAAGCTCAGGTTATTGGGAAACAGCTACTAAGAAGCGGAACCTCTGTCGGCGCGCATTACCGCGAGGGAAGAAGGTCAAGATCCACCGCAGAGTTTATCAGCAAGGCTGAGGGTGGCTTGCAGGAGCTGGAGGAGACGATGTACCGGCTCGAGCTTCTGATCGATAGTGGCATAGTAAAAGGGGAGCGTTTGAAAGATATCTGTCGGGAGGCTGACGAACTGGCGTCTATCCTGGTCGCATCAGCCAAAACCGCCAAGAAAAGGAAATAGATGATTCATCGTTCATCGTTCATCGTTCATCGTTCATCGTTATGATCTTATCCGGCTGGGAATCAGTCTTCTTCTGGATATTCGCAATCGCCGCCATCTTCGCGGGACTCTTAACCGTGATGGCGCGCAACACCGTGCACAGCGCCTTGTTCCTCATCTCGACGCTGGTGTCCGTGGCGGCGCTCTTTATTCTGCAGGGCGCGGAGTTCATCGCCGGCGTGCAAATCCTGGTCTATGTCGGCGGCGTGATGGTCCTGTTTCTTTTTGTGATCATGCTGGTCAATGTCGGCGCAGAAGAGCGCGGCGACCCGATGATCTTCAACAAGCCAAAGCAGGTCGCGGCCAGTTTGATCTTTTGCCTGCTGTTGGTGCTCGGCATGTTGACCGGCCTGCAAAAGGGCGCCATTGGATTAGCGAGCCTGAACAAGTCCGAAAGCGCGGTGGACCTGAAAGCGAAGAGTGATGAAGGACTCGCGAAAGCGGCGACAGGCACCACCAGAATCACGAACGACACACAGCAGATGGGTGGGATGCTCTATCGCTATGGATCGCTTCCTTTTGAAGTGGCCAGCATCCTGTTGCTGGTGGCAATTATCGGGTCGGTTATGCTGGCCCGCACGATCAAACAGGAAGCCGCGGTTGATGACCTGGCGCCTGAGGTTTTGCAGGAAGAGATTCAGCGCGAGCCCGAACTGACGAAAGTGGCAGTGATCGAGGAAGCAGGTTCGTAGAAGTCAGAAGGCAGAAGGCAGCAGGCGGAGACAACCTATGTTCGGTATTTTTGCTCCAGCGCTATTCCTACTGTTTCAGCAGGCGGAACGTACCCGCCTCGGCGAGATGTGGGAGAACATTCAGCATCCGAACCTTTCTCGTTTCCTGTTCATTGGAGCGTTGTTGTTCATCATCGGCGTTGCCGGTGTGTTGACGCGGCGCAACATCATCGTGATCTTCATGTCCATCGAGTTGATCATGAATGCCGCTAACTTGAACTTTATTGCGTTCTCGCGTTACTTGCAGAGTACCGGCAGCGCCAACGCGCTAGCCGGCCAGGTTTTTGCCGTCTTTATTATCGTCGTGGCCGCTGCCGAAGCTGCCATCGGACTGGGGATCGTTATCGCGCTCTATCGTAATAAGGAGACGATCTTGCTGGATGAAATTGATCTACTAAAGTGGTAGTGAAAGTCGCGAGTCTGGAGTCTCGAGTCCCGAGTCCGGACTCCAGACTCTCGGACTCCAGACTCCAGACTTCCTTATGTACAAATACATCTGGCTCGTTCCGCTCTTGCCACTCATCGGCGCAGCCATCAACGGCTTGCTCGGTCGGGCGTTCCGTTTTTCCGAACAACTCATCGGCGGCATCGCTGTTGGTTCGATTGCCCTGGCGTTTCTGATCGCCTTGGCTGCGGTCTATTCCTACGGCAGCAGTACTCTCTGGCCCAAGCCTTACGTTACCAGTAGTCAGGACGGCTCGTTCAACTTCAATTGGATCCCGGGCGGCCCGGTGCGTCTGACGCAGGGCGAGAAAGCGGCCCGGCCCGCTGAGCAAGGTGGTCCAGCCAGGCCGGCGGCCGGGAGTGTGCTGAACATTGATTGGAGCTATCAGCTTGACTCACTCTCTGCGGTCTTCATGCTGATCGTAACGGGAGTGGGGCTGTGCATCTTTGTTTTCGCAACCGGCTACATGCATGGCGATCCGGGGTTCTACCGGTTCTTTGCTTACATGGGGCTGTTCATGTTCATGATGCTGGTGCTCGTGATGGGCTCGAACTTTCTGATGATGTTTGTCGGCTGGGAGGGCGTGGGTCTTTGTTCGTATCTGCTGATCGGTTACTACTTTGATCGACCGGAAGCCGCCAACGCCTCTCGCAAAGCCTTCATCACTAATCGGGTCGGCGACTTTGGTTTTGCGCTTGCGGTGTTTGGTGTGATTGCCACCTTCGGCACGGCTCAGTACACGGATGTTGTTGCCCAGGCGAGCAGCTATCCAATCGAGCCGCTGTGGCACTTTGGGATCATGTCCTGGATTGGTCTGGGGCTTTTCATCGGCGCCTGCGGCAAGTCGGCGCAACTGCCTCTGCATGTTTGGCTGCCCGATGCGATGGCTGGTCCCACTCCGGTATCCGCTTTGATTCACGCCGCGACCATGGTGACTGCGGGTCTTTACATGTTGACGCGTACCAACGTCATCTTTCAACACTCGCAGACAATGCTTTTCGTAGTAGCGATCGTCGGCGCTGCGACCGCTCTGTTCGCAGCGACAATCGGCATCACGCAAAACGATATCAAGAAGGTGCTGGCCTATTCGACGGTCTCGCAACTCGGGTTTATGTTTCTGGCCTGCGGCGTGGGCGCATTCGCCATCGCCATCTTTCACGTGATGACGCATGCGTTCTTCAAGGCTTTGATGTTCCTCGGCGCCGGCAGCGTCATTCACGGCATGCATCACGAACAGGATATGCGGCGCATGGGGGGGCTGAAGAAATATATGCCCTACACCTACCTGACGTTTATGGCCGGGTGGCTGGCCATCTGCGGCGTGTTTCCGTTCAGCGGCTTCTGGTCCAAAGACGAAATCCTCTGGCGAACTGTATCGACCAATCACATTCCCTACGGGTTCCTCTTTTGGGCGGTGGGTACGGTTGCCGCTACCTGCACGGCGTTCTACATGACGCGTCTGATGGCGATGACGTTCTGGGGGAAACCGAAGTTTCTCGTGCAGCCGGCCGGCGGTGAGGCCGACGAGGCGCATGCTTCGGCGTACGACAAGGGCCTAAAGAAGCATGACGCAAAGAAATTCTCAGCCGGCGACCGTCCGCGTCATGAACCCGGAGAGCATGTCGGCCCGGTCCGCGAAAGCGCTAACGCGCACGCCAAAGGAGGCGGTGCGCACGGTCATGGCGCACATGCGCCGCACGAATCACCGGCAAACATGTGGGTGCCACTCGTTGCGCTGGCTGTGTTGGCGGTGGTCGGTGGACTGGTCGGCATCGGCCCGGCATTTACCGGTCACGGTCATCCGGGCGGCAGAGTAAATATTGTCAACTGGCTCGATCCCATTATTTGGAATTCTGAAACGCGTGGGTTCGGAACAGAGAATACGGCAGAAGCAGCCGAGACTCATGAAAATGTCGGCCGGGCCGAAGGTGGCCGTATTACGGGGAAATCGGTCGAAGAAACGCCGGCCGGTTATGTCGCGACCGGTTTCAATCTGGCCCACTCCATCGAGCAAACTCTTCACAGTGAGCGAGCCACTGAATGGATTTTCATTCTCCTCTCGCTGCTCGCCGCCGGCATCGGCATGGGCCTCGGTTGGCTGTTCTATATCAAGGACACCAGCCTGCCGGACGTTTGGGCAACGAGGCTGCGGCCGCTGTACCAGGCGAGTTACCACAAATACTGGGTTGATGAATTCTATGGGTGGGCCATTACTCGTCGCACGATGGATCTGGCGCGCGGCGTGTTTACGTTTGATTCGAAAGTTGTTGACGGTGGGGTCAACGGCAGCGCCTGGCTGACCAGACTATCGAGCCGCGTAACCGGCTGGACCGATCAATACTTTGTAGATGGCTTGGTGAATACGATCGCCGGTTTTGTAGTCACTCTGGTGTCCCCAATCCTGCGCGCGGCGCAAACTGGATTGGCTCAGAACTACGCATTGGTGATGGTGCTGGGATTACTAATTGCCGCGGCCGTTCTGTTCTGGAAGAGCGCCTTCTAAGCGTCGCCGGAAGCCCCTGGCCGCCACGGACAAATTCTTAATCGTGAGGATCGAAAGTGCTTAACTGGCTCCAAAACAACATTCTCTCAATCATCACCTGGCTGCCGGCCGTGGGCGCGCTCATCATCCTCGCCGCGATGAAGAAAAACCAGTCGAGCCTGATCAAAAAGTTCGCCACCGCCTGGTTTCTCGGCGATTTTCTGGTGTCGTTGTACCTGGTCAAGTACAGCGGCAGCGGCATGCAGTTCGTGGAGGATCGCCAATGGATACCGATACTGGGAGCCCGTTACCAGATGGGTGCTGATGGCGTGGCCGTGCTGCTGATCGTCCTGACTACTTTGTTGGGAGTGATCGCCTGCCTCTCTTCGTGGAATTACATCCAGAAGCGCGAGAAAGAGTACTACGCACTCCTGCTGCTGCTGCAGACGGCGGTTCTCGGCGTGTTCGGATCGATGGACCTGTTTCTGTTCTTTCTGTTCTTCGAAATCTCACTGGTGCCGATGTATTTCCTGATCGGTGTGTGGGGAGGCGATAACCGTCTCTACGCGGCGATCAAATTTTTCCTGTACACGATGGTTGGTTCGGTCGTGATGCTGCTGGGGATTTTGAAGTTATATTTCCTGACGCAGGATGCGTCATATGCAAGCAGCATCAGCGCGGCGACTCTGTCGAACATAGCCGGAACGGGCGACCCGAACGCCATGGCTGTGCTCACTAACGCCGTGAACGCGGCAAAGAGTGGGGCCGGAACTTTCAACATCATGTACATGCAGGCGCTGGGTTCGGTGCTGCCACTGGACATTCAGGTGTTGCTGTTCTTTGCCTTTGCCATCGGCTTTGCGATCAAGGTGCCGATGTTTCCTTTTCACACCTGGCTGCCTGATGCGCACGTCGAGGCGCCGACCGCAGGCTCTGTGATCCTCGCCGGCATTTTGCTCAAGCTGGGAACTTACGGCTTCTTTCGTTTCAACCTGCCGATGTTTCCCGCGGCCTCTCTGGATGAAAAGTACTTTGGTACGTTCGGTGTGCGCAGCGTGATGGTCTTTCTGGCGATCATCAGCATCATCTATGGCGCTTTGGCGGCGATGTATTTTGTCGTCAAGAAGGATGGCGACGTCAAAAAGTTGGTGGCCTATTCGTCCGTGTCATCGATGGGTGTCGTCATGCTGGGACTGTTTTCCTTGAATCCCAACGGTGTCAACGGCGCCGTCATGCAGATGGTCAATCACGGCATCTATTCGGCCGCGTTGTTCCTGCTGGTGGGAATAATCTACGAGCGGCGTCACACGCGCAACGTCGCCGAGTTTGGCGGCTTGTCACACGTGATGCCCGGGTATGCCGCGGTTTTTCTCGCAATGGTGATGACGGCGATTGGACTGCCGCTGATGGCCGTGTTCATTTCGGAATTTCTTTCTCTGCGAGGAGCTTTTGAAGCCAATGTTTTTTGGGCGGCGTGGGGAACCCTGGGCATCGTGCTCAATGCCGGGTACTTTCTCTGGCTCTATCAGCGGATGTTCTTTGGCACTATCGACAATCCCAAGAACGAAAAGCTTCCCGATCTCAGCGGACGTGAGTGGCTCTACATGACGCCGCTGGTGATCATGTCACTTTGGATTGGGTGCTATCCCAAGCCGTTCATGGACTACATCGCCAGGCCCGTGAACGCAGTTGTCCGCCAGGTCAGACCAACGTATCCGATTCCGAACACACCGCTCTTGCCCGCGCGCCAGAACAACGCGGCAAACACACCGGGAACCTCAACGACGCAGAAATAATATTTTCCTTATGACGCTTTTACTCCAAGCCAACGCCACCGGCCTGCTTCGCCTAAGCGATCTGCAGTTGCTCGCTCCTGAGTTGATTCTGACGGTCTGTGGCTGTGTCGCTCTGGTGATGGAAGTCGTGCTGCCATACCGAAAGAGCAAGCTGACGGCTTACGTGTCACTGGTGGGAATTGCGCTGGCCCTGGTTTCACTCTATGTGATGCTCGCGGACATGGCCGGTACGTATGACATCAGGCATATCAGCACGCTCACTTCGGTTGAAGGCTTTTACGGGATGGTGCGAATCGATGGCTTTGCGCTGTTGTTCCAGGCGATCTTCCTGATCGCGGCTGGTCTCGCAATCGCCATTTCGATGCGCTTTCTTGATATCGAGCGCGAGCAGCACGGCGAATACTACGCCCTGGTGCTGTTTGCCACCGTCGGCATGATGTTCCTGGGCTGTGGCTATGATCTGATCCTGCTCTACATCAGTCTAGAGTTGATGGCGCTGACTTTCTATGTGCTGGTGGCGTTTACCAAACGCGAGAAGCGATCCAACGAAGCAGCGATGAAGTATTTTCTGTTGGGTGCGTTCTCGTCAGGGATCCTCTTGTACGGAATGTCTCTGCTTTACGGGATGGCGGGGTCAACTAATATCGGCGAGATCGGACAAAGTGTGGGCCGGATCCTCGGCACGATCCAACAGGCGGAGGCCGGCACTGCCGCTGCCGGTCTGAAGCCGATGCTCCTGTTGGCGATGATTGCGCTGGCCGCCGGACTTTTTTTCAAGATCGCTGCCGTGCCCTTTCACATGTGGGCCCCGGACGCTTATGAAGGCGCGCCCACTTCGGTGACTGCGTTTCTCTCAACCGGATCGAAAGCCGCAAGTTTCGCCCTTTATGCGCGCATTTTCATCGTGGCGCTGGGAGACGTCCACGCAGATTGGGCGCCGCTGTTGGGGCTCGTAGCTGCGATTACGATCTTTGTCGGCAACTGGGCGGCGGTGAATCAGGACAACTCCAAACGGTTGCTGGCCTATTCGTCGATCTCTAATGCCGGCTATTTGTTGCTGGGTCTGGTAGCCGGGAACCAGTATGGCTATCAGGGAATCGTCATTTATTTGCTCGTGTACACGCTGATGAACATGGGGGCGTTCGGCGTAATCATCAGCTTGCGACGGCGCGGCATCATCGGCGACAACGTCGAAGATTTTAGCGGGTTGGGCCAGAAAGCGCCGGGCATTGCGGCGCTGATGACGGTTTGTTTGCTGTCGCTCGGCGGTCTACCCGTGACAGGCGGTTTCATCGGCAAAGCCTTTCTGTTTTTGGGGCTGATTGAACGCGGCAAGACAGAAGGAAAGTACTGGTACTATTGGCTGGCTGGCTGGGCCACCATCAACATCGTCATCTCGTTCTATTACTACCTGCGCTTCGTCAAGGTGATGTACCTCGGTGACCGCCTGGCGGATGACAAGCCACTCGCACTTTCACCCGCATTGCGCGCCGCGTTGGCGGTTTCAGTGGCAGGAATAGTTTTTATCGGAGTCTATCCTCAGCCGATCATTGAGATGGCCAGGAGTCTTTTGAAAGGTTTCAAAGCCCTGGGGTCATAGGCCGTCGTGCCGTTTCACCAGGATTTATTAGAGGCGATGTTTTCGTAAAAGCATCGCCTCTAACTCTTTTTGTGATCGTCAATGCTTGTCTTCTATTTCTTTGCCGCAGTCGCCATTTGGCTGGGAATCAGCTCTGTGCGCGGCGGCCTGCGGTTCCACGCCTATGTCAAACAGGAGCTGGTGCGGCCGATTGAAGACTACACGCCGTTCGTTTCGCTAATCGCACCGTTTCGCGGAATCGATCAGGGGTTGCGCGAGAATCTCTCAGCTCTCTTCAACCAAAACTATCCCGCCTATGAAGTGATTTTTGTGACCGGACGTGCCGACGATCCGGCCCGCCCAATTATCGAGGAAGTGCAGGCAACCGGCGAAAGAGAAGGGAGAATTGGATCGCGTCTGGTGATTTCCGGTGAGGCCACGCAATCAGGCCAGAAGGTGCACAATCTGATCGCTGCCGTTACCGAGATCGACCAGCGGACAGAAGTCATTGCCTTCGTCGATACGGACGCTCGGCCTCACGATCAGTGGCTGCGCTCGCTGGTAGCACCCTTGCGCGATGCGAGCGTGGGCGCTTCGAGCAGCTACCGTTGGTTTGTCCCGCCGGGCCTCGGTCTGGCGCCGCACCTGCGCTCGGTTTGGAACGCTTCGATCGCCTCGGCGTTGGGAGGCAACCAGCAAAAGAACTTCTGCTGGGGCGGAGCGACTGCGATTCGACGCGAAAAGTTTGAGTCCCTGAAGGTCGCTGAGCGCTGGCAAGGTTCAGTATCGGATGATTTCACGCTCACGCGAGTGCTGCACGAGGCGAACCTCCCGATCCATTTTGTCCCGGTTTGTCTGACCGCCTCTTTCGAAGACTGTAGTTTTGGCGAGCTGTTGGAGTTTACCAACAGGCAGTTGAAGATAACTCGGATATATGCGCCGCATCTTTGGAAGGCAGTGATGCTGGGCGGTCTGTGCTTTACTCCTGTTTTTTTTGGCGGCATCGCGCTGGTCCTGTTCCGCGCGGCATTAGGCCTTTCGTTTTGGGCGCCGGCGACTCTGTTGGGGATCATCTTCGCTCTGGGCGCCGGCAAGGCGTGGATTCGCTGGTGCGCGGTCAGACTGGCGCTCGCAAACTACGGCGCTGGCACGCTGCACAATCCGTTGGCCCAGGTGCTTCTTTGGCCATTTGCGTCGGCTCTGTTTCTCTTTAACGCATTGACGGCGGCGTTTTCGCGCCGCATTGATTGGCGCGGAATCAGCTATGAATTGAAATCACCTACGGAAGCTGTCATCATCTCGCGCGAAAGGTAAGTATGGGTGTCGGGTATCAGGTATCGGGTGCCAGGTATCGGGTGCCAGGTATCAGGTGCCAGGTGTGAGGTGCTGCTAGTCGTTTAGACAGCGGACTTGTCCGCCTCTGCAACCGGGGCACAAGTGCCCTATCTAAACGATCGAACACCCGGCATCTGACACCCGGCATCTGACACCGGACACCTGATACCTGATACCTGATACCTGGCACCTGATACCCAACACCCATTTTCACATGCCAAACAAAGCGGTTCAGCTTTTCCAACTCCTGAGATCGTCGAAACGCGAGAAACAGCTCGGCACAGTGATCCTGTTCGTGACCTCGCGCTGCAACGCCTTTTGTCAGACCTGCTTTTATCACGAGAAGTTGAACCAACCGGGTGACCTGACCTTTGCGCAGATCGAAAAGGTCTCCGAGACAATGCCTGCGATTACTGATTTGTGGCTTTCCGGAGGTGAACCGACACTCCGCCGCGATCTATCCCGGATCATCGACAGGTTCGTGACGCGCAACGGCGTCAAACGCGTCATCATTCCCACGAACGCCTTGATTAAGACGCGTGTCTACGAGGTTGTAGAGAGAGCGCTCGGCAACCATGCGGGTTTGGGCCTCTACTTGAATATTGCTTTGGACGGCTATGGTGAAACTCATGATCGCATCAGAGGTGTGCCGGGAAATTGGGAGAAAGCGCTCGATTGCATACGCTGCCTGTATCCGCTGAAAGACAAATTCACGGATCGTTTTCGTCTGAACGTGAACACCGTTGTTTGTGCCGAAAACTACGCAGAGATTGAAATGCTCTCGGAATACATGTGGGAGAATTTTCGACTGGATGGCCAGTATTTCAATATCATTCGCGGCGAGACGCTGGTCGGTGAGGCGATTAAACAAGTGCCGCCGGAATCTTTGCCCGGCATCTACAGCCACGTTTCGAAATTGACGCGGCGCTACGGTGATCGAATGTTCGCCGATGACGAAGCCAGCCGGCGCTTTGTCAAAAACGTTGCCTACGTGGGAGCGATTACGACCCACTATCGCACTCAGCATCAGAACTTTCAGCAGTCCACGGCGTGGCCGTTTCCCTGCACTGCGGGCGAGACCGCGGTCGTGATCGATTACAACGGCGACGTGCGCGCGTGTGAATTGCGCGAAAAGTTTGCCACGCTCAGCGATTACGATTATGACTTTGGCGCGCTTTGGACGGCGCGGGAACGCCAGCAGGAGTTGAACGCAATCGACGGCGGCAAGGCTTGCTGGTGCACGCACGTTTGTTTCATTCACGATTCAATGCGGCATTCGCCGAAAGCGTTGCTCTATGAAGTGCCGAAGAATTATTTGCGGCGCGAAACGTGGTAGCGTGGGCTGCGTGATGCTTCTCTAATGCCCGAGCCTGATGACCAGGACGAGAAACAAAAGAGCGGCCTCGCTTACACCGCGGGGCTTTCGTTCTTCTTTACTGTGGCCGGCTGTTGCGTGCTCGGGTGGCTGCTTGATCGCTGGCTGCAGACTTCACCGAAGCTGATCGTCGCGGGAGTTGTAGTGGGGGCCATTGCCGGTTTCTATCAGTTCATAAGATTAACCTCGAAGCTTTGAACGCCGAGGCGCGGACTCGAGCCTGGACGCGTCCGAGGATCGTGCCGTTTCGTTTTTGAGTATCTCATTCACACCGTGGCTTCAGCTGGTGGTTAACAGCCAGCTTTAGAAATTGTGAACCGTTACCACGGTTTTCCCCTGCTTGAGACGGCGGGAAGCCGTTGAAACGGCTAACCTAAACGAGAAACCTGCTGATTCACCGGGCTGATAGCCACGGTATGAATGAAAGGCCAAACTGCTTCAGTACCCGTCCGAGCCCCGTTCGACAATTGTGGCATCGGCGTGTAAAATCGCGGGCTTTGCCAATGATGGAAACTGCTAACAGTAAGGACCAGGTGGAATTGGGGCCTGAAGGCTATACGGCATTCGAGGCCAGAATTTCTCGCGTCATGGCTGCCTCGGTGATCCTGGCCGTGATTGCCAGCACGCCAATCGCTCCCTGGCGCACCACGACCGGATTGGCCCTGGGCGGGATCTTGTCGTTGTTCAATTATCACTGGCTGCGGAGTTCGGTGAGCGGATTGATTGCGGCGAGTGCGTCAGCCAAAAAGGTGGGTCCCTCAGCTTCGCGATATGTGCTTAGATATGCTGTGATTGGGGTGCTTGGTTATGGGGCCTACAAACTCGGTTTAGTGTCATTAGCAGCGACGATTGTCGGTTTGTGCAGTTTTGTTGTGGCATTGTTTGCCGAAGCTTTCAGACAGTTCTATTTCGCAATCATCCATCGAGAGGAAATCAGTTAATGTTCTGGTTACTGCAAACAGTTGAAGGTGCTGCGACACATGGTGAAGCAGCCGAAAAGCATGCCGAGCACGCACCGATCATCGTGCAATGGGTAAACCACTATTTCGGACAGTGGGCGTATGACCTGGAGATGAAGTACACCTATCCGTTGTGGACCAAGCTGCTGGGAAAGTTTGGTACAACTCCTGAGGCCGCATTTGGCGCCTATACTCCGGAAAACGCCATCCCCTGGTACACGGTGATGTTTATTATCGCTTGTATTCTCAGCGTGCTGGTGATCCTGGTGTTTCGACGCAAGCTTTCGACTGACGATCCGACTCCCGGACAACAGACGCTGGAGGCGGGTGTGCTGGCGGTGCGCGGCATGCTTGAGGACATCGTTGGTTCGCACGGCTTGCAGTACTTTCCGGTGGTGATGACGTTCGCGATCTTGATTCTGGTTTCCAATCTGATGGGATTCTTCCCGTTGTTCATGTCGCCGACATCGGCCACCAGCGTGACGTTCGCGCTGGGCCTTTCATCGTTTCTCTATTACAACTCTATCGGTATTAAAGAAAATGGTTTCTTTGGCCACTTGAAACATTTTGCCGGTCCCATCTGGTGGATTTCGCCGCTCATCTTTCCCATTGAGCTGATCAGCAACTTCATCCGTCCCTTTTCGCTCGGCATTCGTCTCTTCGGAAATATGTTTTCTGACGAGAAGGTGATGGAAACTATTTCGCATATGGCGCCGGGCATAACGTATTGGGTGGTGCCGGTCTTCCTGATGCCGTTGAGCCTGTTTGTGGCCTTCATCCAAACGTTCGTTTTTATTCTGCTTTCGCAGTTGTATTTGAGCGAGGTCTCGCACGCTCCGCACGACAACCACGCGGAACACGGCCACGCTAACGACGAAGCTGAAGAGTTCATGACTCCGATTCTTACCTGACGTTTTTATTCCGGCGTTTCGAGCGACGCAGATAAACGCATCTGCGCACGTTGGAACGCGAGACTTATGACCAGGCGAAAATGTAGGCTGGAGAAAAAGCGCAGTCGGTGATTCTTAGTTTGCAGCGCGATAACGCAAGTGTCTGTATCGCAGGAGCGCCGTTGTTCGAGGGGCGGTGGATACCGGATCCAGGCGAAATAATACGCCGCCGAATACGCTTTGACAGTTGATTTGAACGCCTCTTAATTTCTGAGATCGTTTCGGAAGGAGAAGCAGAATGAGACGAGTGAGCAAACTCTTGTTTGTAGTAGTTGCCGTGCTGCTATGCGCAGTGCCGGCCTTTGCGGAAGGCGCACCAGCGGCAGCGGATAACAACATCGGCTTAAAGGCGCTGGCCGCGGGCATCGGATTCGCGATTGCAGTTTTTGGCGGCGCGCTCGGTCAGTCGCGCATCGGCGCTGCCGCTTGTGAGGGCGCCGCGCGCAATCCCGGGGCAGCCGGCCAGATTCGAACCCTGATGGTACTGAGCCTCGCGCTGATCGAGTCGCTGGTGCTTTTCGCCCTGCTGATTGTCTTCATCAAGACCTAACTGCGAAGACAAACAAAACAAAGCAATGCGAGCGTGGCCATGCCGGTCGCGCTCGCATTTTTGTGTAACGCAAACTGTTTAGTTTGCGGATTACTTGCCTGGCCTTCAACACACGCCGCAAGCTGACAGCTTGCGCTACTTTGCTTGTCTTTGAAACGGTGTGATACGCTCGCGCCACCTGTTGAATTGATTGAATGAGAACAAGAGGCGTCAACTAAGAATGAAAAAATGTCCGCGTTGCGGAACAGAATACTCCGACACTAACACGCTGTGCCCGGCCGACGGGACGGCACTCGAAACCAGCAATGATCCTTTGCTGGGCGAGACGCTCGCCGGTAAATACCGTATCGAAGAGCGCTTGAGCGTTGGCGGCATGGGCACGGTTTACCGCGGCACGCATGTTTTGATGGACAAGAAAGTGGCGATCAAGGTGCTGCGGCCCTCTTTGGCGGCTGACGAGACGATCGTGGCGCGTTTTTCGCGCGAGGCGCGGGCTGCTTCGCGCATCTCGCACCCGCACGCGCTCAGCGTCACCGACTTTGGCGAGGCTGAAGGCGGAGTAGTTTTTCTGGTGATGGAGTTTCTGGACGGCAGAACGCTGAAAGAGGTGATTCGTCAGGAAGGCCCGCTGGCGCTGCGGAGAGTTGTCGAGATCATGCGTCAGATCGGTGGGGCTCTCGATGCCGCTCACGCCGAGGGTGTCATTCACCGCGATCTAAAAAGCGACAACATAATGTTGTTGAAGACAAACGGATCAGATTATGCAAAGGTGCTGGACTTTGGCATTGCGAAGATCCAGCAGCCGGTCGGGGGGCAGGATCCGGAACTGACTTCACCCGATTTGATCATCGGCACGCCTCAGTACATGTCGCCCGAACAATGCTCACAGATAAGTGATCTGGACGCACGATCGGATGTCTACTCCCTGGGTGTGATTCTTTATGAAATGCTGGTGGGCCGCGTCCCTTTCACTGGAGCATCGCCGACCGCGATCATGCTCAAGCACCTGCAGGAGGCGCCGCCGTCAGTGCTCGAAGACAGACAGGATCTGCCCCCGGGAGTGGAAGTCGTTGTCGCGAAGGCACTGGCAAAACGCGCCGAAGATCGTTATCAAAGTGTCGGTGAACTGGTCGAGGATCTGGTGATTGCCGGCGGCACCGGGTTGGTGGATCGCCCGAGCGGCGCTCAACCAACTAACCGAATTGTCGTGCCTACTGAGCCGGCAGTTGAGGTGGACGAGCAGACTCTGGTGCGTCCACGGAGTCCCCTCGCCCCTCCAGTACCTTCGCAGGTTCCGACTGCACCTGCGCCCGCGGGCTTCAGTCCCTGGCGAATAATTATTCCGTCCGCGGCGGGTTTGCTAGTGGTCTTTGGAGTGATCTACGCGTTTACGCGAACCTCCACGCCGTCCGCTAATTCGAATCAAACAGGCGCCAACATGCTGCTGGCCGATCCGAATAGCCAGCCCGTGCAACCGGGAGCTTCGCCAACCGGCCGTGACGAGCAGGGAATTCCCGTGGGTGGCACAGTAACCTTGAATGCTAATGCGAACACGAATGCGGCCGTGTCGCCGACACCTTTAGACACAACCAACACCAATGCGAACAGCAATGCCAACGCAAACCTCAATACCAAACCGCCGGCGAACGTAAATGCTAATCGCGCAGCGGAACTGCCGCCGCCACGAACTTCGCCCGAAGTGAGTCCGAAGCCGACCAACGCACCTCTGCCATCGCCTCGGCCAACGGCGACAGAGGCGAGTCAACCACCACCGGGTCCACGGTAGTTTAGCGCGTCAAACAAATTCCAATTTTGAAACGTCGACCGCGCACATCAGTGCTTAGCCGTCTTTAGACGGCTTTCCCGAAGGGTTCCTAGCCCAGCCGTTTTACGGCTGGGTAGCGGCCGTCGCCCAACAACAGTCCGTTTTAACGGGCTTCCACCGTTTAGCTTTAGCTGCTGAAGCAAAATACACGAAGGACGCTGAAGCGCTCTTCCTAACTATTCTCCCGCTCTACCCGGCCCTACAAGGGCCGGTCTAATAACCCTTCGGGAAAGCCGCGTGAACGCGGCTCGGTCCTATGCGTATGGCCTTTACTGGGGTAAGGATATCTACGACGCACCATATTGGAAGCGTTCGGCTGACACCGTGGACCAAAGCATCTCCAGAAACTGCGCTTCGTTCTCGATACTGATCCCAATCTCCAATACATAGCACGGGATTTCAAACGAGAACCCGCGAAGTTTGACTGCATCCTTCGCAGTGGTAACCAGGCTCTTTGCCCCGGCGTTCTTTGCTTGCTTAACAACATTATTGACGTCGACCATGTTGTATCTGTGATGGTCCGGAAAAAAGGTCGCGCACACTGCCTCGTATCCCGCGTTCTTCAATTGGGTACTGAACGATGCAGGGTTCCCTATCCCGCAAAACGCTGCCACTGGTTGAGCAAGCTCAAGGCGTTGGTTGGGGAGATCCCTTATGGAGTTGTCTTCCAGTTTTCTGATCAGCCGCACAGCCATCTGAGAGCTGAATATCGGTTTGTTGGGAGTTAGCCTTTCAACCTCTTCGCGAAGAGCGCTGGCGCCATCCATATCGTCGGCCCGAGTGATGATGACACAGTCGGCGCGCGCTAACCCGCTAATTGGTTCGCGCAAGTGTCCCCACGGCAACAGGTGACCTTCGCCCCACGGTCGCGTAGCATCGATTGCCACGATGTTCAAGTTCCTCGCCAGACGCAGGTGTTGGAAGCCGTCATCAAGGACAAAGACTTCAGCACCCAGGTTTTCCACAGCCCATTGACCAGCCGCGAAACGGTCGGCGTCACTGATGATCGCTGCGATGCCTTGCAGGTTTTCGGCCAGCAGACGCGGCTCATCACCCGCCTCGGCCTCATCGGCGAGGATGTTTTTCCCGTCGGAAACTACCACCCGTCGACCGGCGTTCTCACGCCCGTACCCGCGAGTTAGCACGCAGATTTTGCGACCTTTCAAGGCCAGGGCGCGGGTGACGAATTCAACCAGGGGAGTCTTACCCGTACCGCCCGTCGTGATATTGCCAACACTAATCACTGGCGCCGCGAGCTTTGAGATTGGCAGCAGTCCCCGCTCGTAGAGAGTCAGACGCGTCCGAGTAGCTGCGCCGTAGAGCACGCTCAATGGAGCAAGCATGATCGGATGCAAGCCACTCATGTTGATTGCAGACCTTGTTTGGCGATAGTTACGTCACCAGCGTTTTCAACCACTCGTGGGACGGTGAGAATTTTTCTCAGAACCTGGATCGTGCGTTCGGTGGCTCCGCGATTTTCGTCGACGAGATTGCGGGCGCGCTGGCCCATAACCATTCTAAGTTCGTGGTCGCCGAGCAACTCACCGAAGACAGCGGCTAATTTTGTGATTAGTTCGGTTTCGGGCAGGTCAGCCAGTTGGACCAGCGCTTCGGCTTCTAAGAAAGTCTTCACGATCTCGCCAAAGTTAGCCGTGTGTGGGCCGGTTACTATGCAAGCCCCGACTGCAGCCGGCTCCAAAATGTTGTGTCCGCCGACAGGCGCTATACTGCCGCCGACAAAAGCAATACTACTCAATGGCAAAACGGATCTTAGCTCGCCGATCGTATCCAGCAGAATGATCTGACAATTCTCATCTTCGGGCGTTCGAGTCGCAGTTCGACGCGCCCAAGGCAGCCCGCAAGCATTCAGTAAAGCAGCAACCTCTGCGAAGCGTTCCGGATGACGGGGAGCGATGATCAGTCGCAGTTCCGACCGCTGCTGGCGCAGATCTCGAAAAGCCTCGATAATCAGGCGCTCTTCGGGATCGTGCGTGCTGGCTGCGAGAATTACCGCTCTGCCTGCGAGCCCAAATCTGGCCGCCAATTCCGCCGTCAGTGAGTCTCGCTCTCTCGTCGTTCCCGCGTCGAACTTGATATTGCCTGAAACCAAAACCCTTTCCGGTTCGAGCCCGAGAGCGCGAATGCGTTTGGCGTCGGCCTCGCTTTGCATGATTGCCAGATCAAGGCAATTGAGCACCTGCGAAATAAACGAGCGAATCCATCCATAACGACGAAACGATTTTTCGGACAGTCTCCCGTTAACGATGACGGCTGGAATTCTGCGACGATGACACTCGCGCAAAAAGCCGGGCCACAATTCGGTCTCCATTAGCAACACCACCGAGGGTTCGATCGCCCGAACGCTTCGCTGTACTGCCCAGCGCCAGTCAAGCGGAAAGTACAAAACTCTTTCCACCTCGTCCTTAAAGATTTCGCTCGCGAGCTGCTGGCCCGTAACTGTGATTGTCGAGACCACAATACGATAGTGGGGAAAGTCCCGGCGTAGCGCCTGTAAAAGTGGGCGGGCGGCCTGCGTCTCTCCTACTGAGACGCAGTGCAGCCACAAAACAGGACCAACTTTGCGGTCGAGTTTTTCTACGAAACCCAGGCGTTCACGAAGTCCAGTGACGTATTTGCCATGCCGCCAGGCGTCAAGCAGGAATTTGGGCAGGAGAATGGCGAAGCCAATTCCAAGCAGAACGTTGTATAGGAAGTACATTAGTGCTGGATGATCGGCCTATGGGACAAAGTGTCAACTTCTTACCCATCGCTCTTCAACACTATTTGGCACGTTCGATGTAGCGTCCTTCGGTGGGATCCACACGAATGCGATCACCTTCATTAACGAACGGTGGCACCGTGACCGTGGCCCCGTTCTCCAGTTTTGCCGGCTTATTGACGTTTGAAACGGTAGCGCCTTTCATCGCCGGCTCGGTTTGGACAACGGTCAGTTCCATAGAAGGAGGGAGATCAATCCCGATCGGCGCGCCTTCATAAAACTCCGCTTGTAGCCGCAGGCCAGGCATTAACCATTGCGCGGCATCACCCAGTTGTTCTTCACTCAACGCAGTTTGCTCGTAATTCTCGGTGTTCATGAAGTGATGGTGCGAGCCGTCCGAGTAAAGGTACTCCATCTCGTGTTGCTCAAGGGCTGCGCGTTCGACCTGGTCAGCCGAACGGAAGCGATGCTCGAATGATGATCCCGTGCGAATGCTTCGAAGCTTTGCCTGCACCATCGCCCGCAGGTTGCCCGGCGTATGGTGGCGGAATTCAACGACTTTGCAGGGCTCGCCGTTGAAGACGATAACCATGCCGCGCCTAATCTGAGTTGCAGAAATTGCCATAAATGAATATCACTTCTCCATCAGTAGTTTGCAGTAATGCCGGTAACAGGAACAGCGGTGGCGGTTTCGGCAGAGTCGTTAGTCTAGCCAGTAGGCAGGTTGCTTGTCCAGCGGACGAGCGCCTACTGAAGTTTAGAGAAAAGCGGCCTGTTCCGGAATAACATGTCCCGCCGAAACAAGCCGCTTCTTCTTTTGAGGAGCCCACCTACCTCGCTTTTGTAAACGTCCGAGCAGCGCCAAAGTTCCAGAAGGGTTCCGTCCCGGCGTTAGTACAGTGTTGCGGCCAGCGGGGCAGTAGCCCGACTGTAAAGGAGGGCTGAGGTGGACAGTAGAGGCCCTCCTTATTAGTAGAGCCCTCCTTTATAGTCGGGCTACTGCCCCGCTCCGCGTTTGCTTCAGGCGGCGCGTGCGCGCAGAGTCCGTTGCAAGCGCGAGACCTTTTCCAGCCAGCGTTGCGCGTCGTCGTAATAGGGAAAGCGCCGTTCGTCGGCGCGAAACGCTCCGGTGTGGTAGTAGCGCCGGCCGTTTACCAGTCGCGCCGGATGTTTGATATGCAGCATCTCGTGATAGAGGATGTATTCCACGAACCACTCGGGCACATCGAGTGAGTCGAGCGACTTACTAATCGTGATTGTCTCGTAGACTCTGTCGTGGTGACCAAGAATCCGTCGCGTTCGCCGTTGTGACCAGGTAATTGTCGGCTTCTCCAGTTCGCCCTGAAAGAATCGACGGTTTAGCCTGGAAAACATGCGGTCAAGATCGTAAACACGTCCCTGTGGAGAAGAGAGCATCTTTCGGCCCCGGCCTCGACGCGCAAGGTCGGATGCGCGTTGTACTTCAGGGCGGGACGTAAACTCGCGATACACACGCTCATGCGCGACGGGAACGCGCTTCGAGAGCAGTTTGGCCACCAATATGAAAGCCAACGCGCGATGAATAGTCGATGAGCTGTCCTTACAAATATCTGACAACCGAACATACAGTCTGCCGGAGCGAAGCCGAATCGTGTGATGCAAACCAGCGTAAGGATAGAAGCGCACCTCAATCACCGGCACCGGTCGTTGACCTCCCAAGTGCTGGAACGCATCGGCAAATAACTTGTTTAGATCGGAACCCATGGTCTTCGGAGAAAGCGTCGGACTGAGAATAGTCGCTCGCACGCCGTGACCAGATTACTGCGGCCGCCGGCTTCGTGAATAACCAGAGGAAGAATCTTAAGTAGGAACCAGCCTGCGCGTCAAATTGCCGGGACAGGGGTACCTTTGAACCTTCACGATGCCCCAAGTCCCTCTCGTTCAGATTCAGAAGGTGACAAAATTCCTTAACGCCAATAGGGCAAGTCACAGTGTTGCAACGCTTTACACCTTCTATTGGCTCTTCTTTGCAGTTAGCAACCCGGTTCTGTCACGCGCGCGCCGCTCTTTGGCTCTATCAGAGGCCGGCGTTGATGGGGCAGCTTCTCGAACAGTTTGCAGCAGTCTTCCTTAATACCTTATACTGCAAAAGCCCAGATCGCTGGATTTTGGCCGAATTCTTGAGCTTTCCTGGGCCCGGTCAGACTTGCACGCAGAGACTTGGACTGTTCGATTTCATTTAATGCCTCGTCGCAACTCCGCTTTACAGAACACAGAAAAGCCCGATCCGGATTCTCGCGGGCGGGCGGTTCTCGCTGCGATCATCAAGGAACATCTGATCACGGGCGAGGCTGTCGGATCGCGAGTGATTTCTGGCCGCTTCGAACATGCCTCGGGTTGGAGTTCCGCCACTATTCGAAACGTCATGGGACAACTTGAGGAGGCCGGCTTTGTCGAGCAGCCCCATACATCCGCGGGACGTGTGCCGACGGACAAGGGCTATCGTTACTACGTGGATCACATGCTCGACGAGGCGAAGCTGTCAGAGAAGGATTTGCAGACGATCGACACTCTGCTTGGGGCCGTCGATGTGGACTCGGGCGCGGGTCCGGATCGCTTGATGGAGAGGGCGTCTCATGCGTTGTCAGCCTTTTCAGAGAACGTCGGCATTGTCGTGATACCGTCACTGGCTGAAAATTGCCTGAAGCATATCGAGTTCGTGCAATTGGCCGACAAGCGCATCCTGGTGGTGCTGGTTTCTTCGTCCAATATCATCCATAACAAGATTATCCGCATAGATGAAACATTGACGCAGGATGATCTGGATCGCACTGGCCGCTATCTGAATACCGAGTTCGCCGGCAAGAGCTTGCAGACTATCAGGGCTAGAATTTTGGAACTGATGCGCGAGGAAAAAGCCCTCTACGATAGATTGTTGCGCAATGCCATTATGTTGTGTGATCTGAGTATCGAAGGTGAGGACGTTGAGAACCCCGGTGTTTATGTAGATGGGGCCTCAAACATCCTCAGCAAACCGGATTTCGTCGATATCGAAAGAATGCGAGAACTGTTTCGCACTTTTGAGGAAAAATCACGCCTCATAAAGATCCTCAACGAATGCCTCTCACGCGATTCTGCATTTCCCAATGACGTACACATCGTCATCGGGCGTGAGCATCTCGCGCCCTCGATGCAGAACTGCGCACTGATTACCGCTCCCTACCGAGTTCGTGCCGGTGAAGGACTTGGTACAATTGGCGTTGTTGGCCCAATGAGGATTGAGTATTCGCGGATGATGGCTATGGTAAACTACGTGGCGCGGCTGATCGAACGTCGTCTCACGGAAGCTGCAGCGCTTTAGGAATCGAATTACCAGGCACAAGGTCTATTGTCGGCGAAATGCGGTTTTCATTGGCTGAGCAGCCCAGTGACTTCCGTTGTGAAACCTGAGAACATGCGGCGCATACCGATTAGCTTTACCGATGAGACGGCCGGGGACGATATGGACCAGACAGATCAGACAGCCCATCCCAAGTCGCCGGCCAGCGGGCATGACAGTAGCGATGACAATGTCATAAGTCTTGAAGCAGAGGACTTCAAAGAAGATTTGGAAGACATAGCGCAAGAGCTACGCGAGCTTGACGACGAAGAAAGCGCGAAAGCGTCGGGCGAAGTTCCTGCGGTTGAGGCCGCCGGGCCGGTATTCGCTGAATTGCTTGCGACTCGTTCCGAATTGAAAAGGGTTCAATCTGAAGCAACCGAGTTACGGGACAGCGCCGCGCGCCGGCAGGCTGACTTCGAGAACTTTCGCAAACGAACTGAGCGCGAACGGTCGGAGAGTTATAATCGCGCGGTGGCCGACCTGGTAGCGAAACTGCTGCCGGTACTCGACAATCTGCGGCGAGCGGTCGACACAGAGGCGTCGGTAGAAGCGAGCGAGTCGGATGAGTTTCGTCACTTTCTCAACGGTGTGGATTTGATCCACAAACAGCTTGGCGGCGTGCTCGAGGCGCTGGGGGTTAAGCCGGTTCCGGCCGTAGGTGAGCTGTTCGATCCGCATCTGCATGAGGCAGTCCTGACCGAAGAAAGCGACGAGCACGAACCCGATACGGTCATGCAGGAAATCGTCCGCGGCTATCGGTTGGGTGACAAACTCCTGCGACCAGCTCTGGTAAAAGTAGCGGTCAAAAAATAAGACCATCCCTGATTGGGTTTGGCTAACTGATTCTGCAAAAATTCTATGGGTAAAGCGATAGGCATCGATTTAGGTACGACTAACTGCTGTGTCTCTGTCCTGGAAGGCGGCGCAGTACAAATCGTTCCCAACAAAGAAGGTGGCAGAACGACCCCGAGCGTCGTTGGTTTCACCGACAAGGGCGAGCGACTGGTCGGGCAAATTGCCAAGCGCCAGGCGGTGACCAACGCCTCGAATACGGTCTATGCGGTGAAGCGCCTGATCGGCAGAAAATTCAATTCCGTCGAAGTTCAGCGCATGCGAGAAACCGCGGCCTTCGAGATCGTCGACTCGCCCAACGGCGATGGACGGGTGCGCGTCCAGGGTCGCAGTTACAGCCCTCCGGAACTTTCCGGCATCGTGCTGCAGCGGCTCAAAGCTGCCGCCGAAGACTTTCTGGGAGAACCGGTCACCCACGCGATTATTACTGTTCCCGCTTACTTTGACGACACCCAACGACAGGCCACCAAGGATGCAGGGAAGATCGCCGGCCTGAAGGTCGAAAGGATCATCAACGAACCGACCGCGGCAGCGCTCGCTTACGGATTAGGTAAAACAGGGATTGAGCGGATCGCGGTTTATGATCTGGGTGGCGGCACATTCGATATCTCGATTTTGGAGATGAACGACGGTGTCTTTGAAGTTTTATCCACAGCCGGAAACACCTTTCTGGGCGGCGAGGATTTTGACGAACGGATCATGAATTGGATGGCCGACCAGTTTTTTGCCGACACCGCTATCGATCTTCGGCAGGATCGCCTGGCGCTACAGCGGCTAAAGGAAGTGGCCGAGAGAGCGAAGTGCGATCTGTCTTCAAATACGGAAACGAATATCAACCTGCCGTTCATCGCGGCCGATGCGACCGGACCAAAGCACTTCAACAAGACTCTGACGCGTGACCAGTTTGAAGGTCTGGTGGCCGATCTGATTCAACAGACCGTTGAGCCATGTCACCGGGCTTTGCAGGACGCGAAGCTTGAGCCCAGCAACATTGACAAAGTAATCCTCGTCGGCGGGCAGACGCGGTCGCCGATTGTCGAGCGTACCGTTGAAAGCATCTTTGGCGACAAACCCTCCGCCGAAATCAATCCCGACGAAGTAGTGGCGATGGGTGCGGCTATCCAGGGTGGGGTACTCACCGGTGAGGTCAAAGACATTGTGTTGCTTGACGTCCTGCCGCTGAGTTTGGGCCTGGAAACACGCGGTGGTCTATTCACCAAAATAATTGAACGTAACTCGACGATCCCGTTGCGTAACAGTCTGACGTTTACGACCGTCGCTGACAATCAATCGTCGGTTGAGATTCATATTCTCCAGGGCGAGCGTGAGCTGGCGGAGGGCAACCGTTCGCTGGGCCGGTTCGAGTTGGTCGGTATTCCGCCGAGTCCGCGTGGCGTGCCTCAAATCGAGGTCTCGTTCGAAGTCGACGCCAACGGCATCGTCTCCGTATCCGCACAGGACAAGGCTACCGGGCGTGAGCAGCAGATGAGAATCACGCCTACTTCCGGTCTGCCTCCCGATCAAATTGAACGCCTGATCGAAGAGGCTGAGGCTTATACGGACGCAGATCGGCGAGTTAAAGAAATAGTGGTTTTGCGCAACAAATTGGAATCACTCTTGCGGAACACGCAAAAAGGGTTTTCCAGATTCGGCGGGCTGCTCTCTGAAAACGATCAGAAGCTCGCGGAACGCGCCTTCGCCGATAGCGAGGCTGCTTTAAAGACCGACAGCCTCGACGAAATCAGTGAGGTGCTGGCCAGACTGGAACACTCGGCTCAGGGACTAACCGCAGCTATGCTGAATCCAAAGAAAGAAGGCGACGCCGCCGAGGCCGAATGACATGTCTGTCAACGTTCCTCTTGGAAACACATCTTTGGAATTGTTCCGTTTAGACAGGGCACTTGTGCCCCGCTGCGTCGGCGGACAAGTCCGCTATCTAAACGGAGTAAGGATGAGTCGTGCGGGCCGCATTTTAGTAATCGAATAGAAAGGGTAGCGATAAAGTTTCTACATGAGTAAGCAAGATTATTACGAGGTTCTGGAAGTCAGTCGCACGGCGACCGATCAGGAAATCAAAAGCGCTTATCGCCGGCTGGCGATGCGGCATCATCCCGACAAAAACCCCAACGACGCGGCAGCCGAAGAGAAGTTCAAGCAGGCCGCAGAGGCCTACGCGGTTCTCTCCGATGCCGAGCAGCGTCGTCGCTACGACCGCTTTGGTCATGCCGGTGTTTCCAGCGGTGCGGGAGCCAGTTGGGGAGCTCCGGGTTTCGGCGGCATCGAAGACATCCTGGGTGATCTGTTCGGCTTTGGCGACGTCTTCGGCAGCCGCTCGTCCGGGCGTCGCTCGTCGGCTCAGCGAGGCGCCGACCTTCGCTACGATCTGGAGATTACGCTTGAGGAAGCGGCCAGCGGCATGACCGCGCAATTGCGCATCCCGCGTTTGGAAATGTGCGAGAAGTGCAAGGGCAACGGTGCGGCGCCGGGAACGAAGCCGGAAAACTGCGACACCTGCGGAGGCACTGGTCAGGTGCGCTATCAACAGGGATTCTTTTCCGTCGCGCGCACCTGTCACGTCTGTCGCGGCGCCGGGCGCGTGATCGGAACGCCCTGTACCGATTGCAAAGGCGCAGGTCGCATCGAACGCGAAACCTCGATGGAAGTTAAGATCCCCGCCGGAGTCGAAACGGGTTCGCGCCTGCGAGTGCAGGGCGAAGGCGAGTCCGGTACCGGCGGCGGCCCCTCAGGTGATCTCTACGTAGTAATTCACGTGGCCGAGCACGAGCACTTCGAGCGTCAGGGAGCCAACCTTTATCGGTCCGTGCCGATCACTTTTGCGCAGGCCGCTTTGGGATCCGAACTGTCGGTCCCAACACTTGATAACCAGCAAACGTTGAAGATTCCACTGGGCACGCAAACGGGCACCGTCTTTCGCTTGAAGGGACAGGGAATGCCGATTCTTGGTGGCCGTGGCCGCGGCGATCTCTTCGTCTCGGTTACCGTGATCACACCGACGAGTCTGAGCCGCGAAGAGCGCCGCTTGCTCGAGCAATTGTCTCAAGTCGAGAGCAAGGATTTGGAAGACAAAGGCCTGGTCGATAAGGTGCGCGACATCTTTGGTTAGTCAGAACCGGGAGCGGTAGCGAACTGGTGATTCGGTTAGTCAGAACCGGGAGCGGTAGCGACCGGGTGATTCGGTTAGTCAGAACCGGGAGCGGTAGCGACCGGGTGATCGAGTTCCTCGAAGCGATTTGTGCAATCTTCCTCGCGCCTAACTCAGCAAGGAGACAGTGATGTCATCAACGATACGCATGTTTGGCAGAACTCTAGGGACTCTTGTTCTGATAATACTCGCAGCCGGCTCGATCAGCGTGCGAGCCCAGGACAACCTGCAACCCTGGGAGAACTTTGAATTCGGAAAGCAAAGCATCAAGCAGGCCCAAATTTCCTCGCTTTCGCTCGACGATTTGAAGTTCCTGCGCGGCATCGTGTTTGGCCGGCACGGCCGCATCTTCAAAGATGCCGAAATCAAGGACTACCTGGAAAAACAACCCTGGTACAAGCCTGACCAGGCTTTTCAGAATTCCGTGCTCAACGACACGGAACGGCAAAACCTGGATGTGATTCGTGACGCCGAAGCCGGTAAGCACGATTCGATTCAGCCGGGCGATATGCGCTTCTATCGAGCGCGGCTAATCACACCGAAGAAGTGGGGCCAGCACACCGGCGCCGAATGGACCGTGCTGGCCGCGGAAATCGAGGCGATTCACGGCCGGCGATTTGACGAGACACCCTGGCTACAGACCTACTTTGACGAACGCTACTGGTACAAGGCCGCCGACCACTACGATCCCAAACAACTGACCGAGATCGAGCGAAAGAACCTCCAGGCGATCGTCGGCGCGCACAAAAAGCAGCGCGGCGTGGCCCTCAGCCCTGGCGACATGGAGTTCTTTGAGAACAAAGCAATCTCAGAACAGATGCTGCGCGGCTTGAGCCTGCACGAACTGCGTTTGCTGCGCAACGAAATTTACGCGCGGCACGGACGTAGTTTCAAAGCCGGGTGGCTGCAGCAGTATTTCGATGGCCAGCCCTGGTATCAGTACGACGAGAATTTCAAGGACGAAGAGCTGTCCGGTTTTGACAAACAGAACGTGGAGCTAATCGTCAGTTATGAAAACCGGATCCACGGCGATTTGAGCAGCAAACCCGTAACGCGCGCGTTGTTGGAAGGACTGTTTCTGGAAGACGCGAGCCAGATGCGCCAGGAGATCTATGCGCGCCACGGAAAAGTATTCAAGGAGCCCTGGCTGCAAAAGTACTTTGCGAGCTTCGACTGGTACAAAGCGAATCCGGCTTTTACGGACGCCTCGTTGACCGTACTCGAAAAGAAAAACATCGCCACCATTCAGGCTTATGAGAAAAAGGCGGTGAGCGCTACAAGCGTCATCGAAGGTTGATAAGGCCAACCTCGGGTCTCGCGTGCCGAGACCAAGACAATCAAAAACCAAATGTCCGACAAACTTCAGTTTGTCGTTGATCTTCGAAGATCAAGTGTCGTAGCAGAGCGACACTATGCCGTCGGCAGCATCGACAAACTGAAGTTTGTCGGACGTCAGAGGCGATAGCGCACTTTCGCTCGGCGCAGCGCCTCGTCTTCGACGTCGAGGTTCTGCAATCTCAAGGTGACGTCGGCATTCAGATCGAGTCCCGCTCGCTCGCCTGCTTTCAACTTCGCAGTTCCCGCCGCGGCGATCATCGCCGCGTTGTCGGTGGAAAGGTGCCGAGAAGGGAAGTAGACAGGAACCCCCAGCCGTTTCGCAGCCTCACCAGCCGCGTCGCGCAGAGCGCCATTACAAGCAACTCCGCCGGCCACGATTAAGGTGCTGGGCTGGTACTCTTCCGCCACGCGCTCCATCGTGCCAACCAGCGATCGCACGACGACACTCTGAAAACTCGCAGCCAGATCTCTGATCCCTTGCGAAGGTTCGCTGCCGTTCGTCACCGGTTCGAGGCCGCTCTCGCGCACGTATTTCGTGACCGCGGTTTTCAAACCGCTAAAACTAAAATCCGGCCGCCCGTCACCCATGCGCGGCGTCGAGAACTTGACGGCGCGCGGGTTCCCCTTGCGAGCCAGCCGTTCGATGATTGGACCACCGGGATAACCCAGGCCCAGCAGCTTGGCCACTTTGTCAAACGCTTCGCCGGCTGCGTCATCACGTGTGCGCGCCACGACTTTGTACTTGCCCGGCGACGGCACAAAGAACAGATTGGTGTGACCGCCCGAAACAATCAGCGCCAGGGCGGGGTACGCCACCGGAGGATTGTCAAAGGCCACGGAATAGACGTGACCTTCGATGTGATTCACGCCGGCCAGCGGTTTGTCGAGGGCGAAAGCCATCGCCTTCGCATATGAAACACCGACCACCAATGATCCCACCAGGCCCGGACCAACAGTAACCGCGATGCCGTCGATGTCTTCGTGGGAAACTCCCGCGCGCGCGAATGCTTCTTCGACGATGGACACGATCTTGTCGAGGTGCTCGCGCGAGGCGATCTCGGGTACTACTCCGCCAAACGGCTTGTGTATTTCGATCTGCGAGGCGATTACCGAAGAGACGATCTCACGGCCGTCACGCACAATGGCTGCGGCCGTTTCATCGCAGGAGGTTTCGATTCCGAGTATCAGCATGATGTGAGGTGATTCTAACAATGTTCGCGTGAGGTCGCGAAACTGGCTAGGCCAATGTCTCTCGGGCGGGGCCCTAATTTGTAACGCAACCTGTTAGTTTGCGATGAACGAATAGCATTCAACGCGGTCGCAAACTAACAGTTTGCGTTACAAACCCAGACTAGGGCGCTAACGTCTCTCGGAACGTCGCGAGAAACGCATCCATCTGCGGCCCGGTTCCGATCGTGACGCGCAGAAAAGTCGGTAAGGTTGGGAAAAGACGCCCGACTTCGACATGTCGATCTCGCAGGGCGGCGATGACAGGTTTCACCTCGCGGCGCAGGTCGATCATCATAAAGTTCGCATGCGATGGGATGTAGCGATAGCCGAGCTTATCGAACTGTCCACAGACGGATTTTCTGACCTCGCTGTTTAGCTTTCGGCCCTGGCCCACATGATCGGGATCTTTCAGACTCGCGAGCGCAGCGACGATGGCCATGATGTTCACGCTGTCATAGAACTGATGCTCGCGCATCAACTGAACGTTCTCTTTCCGCGTTACACAATAACCGCAACGCAGTCCCGCCATGCCATAGATTTTGGAAAACGTGCGCGCAACGATCAGGTTGGGGTAGTCCTTGACGAGAGAAATCACGCTCTCGTAATCATTGCTCTCAACATAATGGTGATAGGCCTCGTCAACCAACACCATTGTGTGCTGCGGCACCCTGGCAAGAAACGCCCGCAGCTCAGCGTTTGGCGTAATGCTGGCTGTCGGATTATTCGGGTTGCAGACGTAGATCAAACCGCCGTCCCCCGCGAGTGATAACATTTTCGCCAGGTCGTGCCGGTAATCCGGAGTCAGGGCGACCTTGATCAGTTCAGCGCGGCTGACGCCCGCATGGCGACCGATCGCTTCAAAAGTTGGATCGGCAATCACGACCTTCCTGCCTGGACCAGTGAACGCTGCTGCGGCAAGCTTCAGCAGTTCGCCGGAACCCGCACCCATCAGCACCTGCTCGCTGGAGACGCCATTGAGTCGCGCCAACTCGGCTGCCAACTCGTCCTGGTATTCGTCCGGATAACGCCACGCCAAACTGAAACCATCCGACATGGCCTTCACCGCGGCGGGAGCCGGACCGTATGGGTTCTCGTTCGAGCTGAGCCGCACGATGCCGGCGCCTTTCTTTGGATCATCAATCGGTCGCCGGGCCGGCAAGCGAATTCCCAGCGGCTGCAAGGCGGCATATGCAGCGCCCGCGCCGATGACTTTGGTGAATCCACGTCGCGAAAGCTGTTTAGCGTTTGTCATAAGAACCACCTTTGTTTGAGAAAAAATCAACTACTGCGGCAAGACTGCGATTGCGGGTTTGAATTGTATCATCGCCGAAGAATTGAACGTTGCCCAGTGATTGCGAACAAATCTGTCGCGCTTACCCTGCGTCCGTGGCCCTGTAGAAACTCAGTGTCGAGTCGCCTTGTTCGAGGATTCGCTCTCGTCGCAAAACGCCCAGTGTTTCCTCGAGTTGTTTGCGGCGATCGTGCTCGACAATCAGCAGGCCCTCCGGCGACAGTAACTCTGAGTGATCGGCGAAAAGCTGCAGGACGCCAGCATAATCGTCCTGATATGGCGGATCGTAGTAAACGATGTCCCAGGGTTCGTTCCGGCTTTGCACGTGGCGTTTGAGGAAAGCCGTCGCCTCCAACGCAGCGATGAATGCCTCCGTTTCAGCTATGCGGCACAAATCGAGATTCGTCTTGATGAGTTGACACAGCTTGCGCGAACGATCGACAAGCGTTGCGTGTGCAGCGCCGCGCGAGAGGGCTTCGATACCTACGGCTCCCGATCCCGCGCACAGATCCAGAAACCGTGCGTCCATTAAGCGCGGAGCGATGATGTTGAAGAGCGTCTCGCGCAGACGATCAGAAGTCGGCCGCGTTTCCAGAGAAGCCGGGCTCTTCAATCTACGACCACGATATTTGCCGGCAATGATTCGCACTCATCCCACCGCAGCCAGTCCAAATCTCACGTCAGTGCGTACGCGTTCGATCATTTTTCGCGTTTCAGCGGAGCCTTCGCGTTTGGCGAGATAGAACTCAGCTTCCTTTCTCGCCTCTTCCAGGATTTGCAGATCGCGCACCAGGTTGCCGACGCGAAACTCGGGCAGGCCGGCTTGTCGGGTTCCCAGCAGCTCACCCGGTCCGCGAATTTCCAGGTCCTTCTCGGCTACGATGAAGCCGTCGGACGTCTTGGCCATGATGCCGAGACGCTCCTGGGCCACACTGGTTTGTTTGTCCGAGGTCAAGAGGATGCAATAGCTCTGCTCGGCGCCGCGGCCGACGCGTCCACGTAGTTGATGCAGTTGTGAAAGACCAAATCTTTCTGCGTGTTCGACAATCATCACCGATGCGTTGGGCACGTCTACGCCGACTTCAATCACGGTTGTAGACACAAGGATTTGAATCTCGCCGGATACGAAGCGAGACATCACTTCATCCTTTTCCGCGGGTTTCATTTTGCCGTGGACCAGACCGACCTTTAGTTTGGGAAATACTTTGTCCCGCAGGTACTCGTATCTTTGCGTCGCATCGCGCAGGTCCATCTTTTCCGACTCCTCAACCAGCGGGTACACGACATACGCTTGTCTTCCAGCACGCACCTCGCGGGCAATCAACTGCTTCACCTCAGCACGCTGGTCTTCACCGAATACTTTGGTTTCGACGGGCGTGCGGCCAGGCGGCAGCTCGTCGATCACTGAGACATCCAGATCGCCATAGACAGTCATGGCAAGCGAGCGAGGGATGGGCGTGGCGGTCATTACCAGCACATCCGGATTGAGTCCGCGCGCGCGTAATTCCGCCCGCTGCATCACGCCGAAACGATGTTGTTCGTCAATGACCGCGAGCCCGAGTTTGTGAAAGGACACGTTTTCCTGAATCAACGCCTGCGTGCCGATACAAGCGTGAATCTCTCCGTTTGCCAGATCCGCCTGCAGCCGGCGTTTCTCGGCAGCCCGGATCGATCCGGTTAGTAGTTCAACGCGGAAAGGAGTTTTGGCCAGCAGCCGTTTGAAGTTGCGCGCGTGCTGTTCGGCGAGAATTTCCGTGGGCGCCATCAACGCGGTCTGGTAGCCGTTCTCCATCGTCGCCAGCATCGCGATCGCGGCCACAATCGTTTTGCCGCTGCCGACGTCGCCCTGCAGGAGGCGATTCATCGGCGCCTCGGATTGCAGATCTCGAAAGATGTCTTTGACTACGCGCCGCTGAGCTTCCGTCAATCGAAATGGCAGGACTGACTTGATGCGCAGCTTCATTGCCTGGTCAATCTTGATCGGGGTGCCTTTTGTTTCCCTGGTCCGGTTGCCGCGCTTTACCAGCAGGCCCAGAGCCAGCCAGAAGAAATCCTCGAAGATCAGCCGTCGATGCGCCGGACTCCGCGATCGTTCGTAGTCTTCGAGCGCGGCACTTTCGGCAGGAAAGTGGATCAGTCGCAACGCTTCCGCTCGCCCGATTAGCAGCCGGCGCTTGCGCAGTTCGTCGGGGAGCGTCTCAGGGATGGAATCGTCGGCGAGATTGGATAACACGCGATGCATGATTTCGCGAAGTTGCTTGGGCCGGGACTCGCCGAGTTTGCGATACACCGGAACTCGCCTGCCAACATGAATGGCGGCCAGCTCCGGATCACCGTCAGAGTCGGCTTCCGGAGAGTCATCGTCGTGAGGTGAATCTTCACTGGTGATCATCGCCGGTGCTAGCTCGACTTCGGCTGAATTGGCTGGTTCCAAACCGAGCGGGCGGGACGCCCGCGGTCTCGGTGGGAGAAGTTCGATTTCGTCCGGTTTGTGCAGGCGGAGGGAAAAAGTATGACGGCGTTTGTCCCACTCCCATTTCCCGAATGCGACAAACCGCGACCCGCGCGTAAATCGCTTCACGTAGTTAATGATTATCTGTTGGGCGTGCGGCCCGGAGAGAAATGTCCAAACGACGACGTCCTGGCCGGTGCGTTCGCGATCGGTTGCGGCGATCTCAAAAATGAAAAGGCGCTGTTTGAACGCGCGCTTGTTTCGTACCTGATAGCCGCCGGCGAGCTTCACATAAAGCTCGAGCGAGGTTTCCATCCCATCCTCCAAATCACGAATGCGCGCCAGGCTCGAGCGGTCTTCGTAACGCATCGGCAGGTAGTGCAGCAGGTCCTCGACAGTCACGTCGTTGGATTTCTTGTGCTTATCGTCAGCCAGAGCGAGCGCGAGCTTATGAGCCGTCGTTGGTCCTAGTCTCGCAATATGCCGATAGAGTTCAGCAACTGGAGTGTCGAGGGTGATGGACGTCGGCATTTGAGCGAATCATAGCATAGGGAGTTGAGGTTCATTCGAGGGTGGTCCGGGCAGTAGCCCGACCCTGAAGTAGGGCTTGGGCCACTGGCAAGCGGCGCGGGCGAGCCCTCCCTAACGGTCGGGTTACTGCCCCGATTACCGATCGAAGGCGAGCGCGCAATAGAAAAAATCGAGCGCGGATGAGACGCTCTCGGCAGGGTTTTTTTCTAAGAAACGGAAAGGGCCGGCAGCCATAGCCGGCCCTCTCACTAAAGCCAGTGTCGCGTGTTCCTATCCGGCAGTCGTTGCGGCTACGGCACAATGTTGCTCGAAAGCCTTTTTCAACTCGTCCGCGATCTGCTCTGCGTATCGACCTTCAATATGGCGGCGCTCCATCATGAAGACGAGCTCGCCATCTTTCAGTAAGGCGATGGAAGGCGAAGACGGCGGATAGCCGGTGAAGTAACTGCGCGCTCTTTCCGTCGCTTCGATGTCGCCGCCGGCAAAGACTGTGACCGCCTTGTCGGGCTTCACCGAGTTTTGCAGTGCCAGGGCGATTCCTGGCCGCGCCTTGCCGGCCGCGCAGCCGCAGACTGAATTCACAATGACCATCACTGTGCCCTTCGAATCTTGCAAAGTCTGGTCGACGGCTTCTGGTGTTTTCAACTCTTCGACACCCAGCCGCGTCAGTTCCTCGCGCATCGGTCGGATCATGATCTCTGGATAAGGCATACTTCGGAGTCTCCTTGGGATTGTAGAAAAATGTGTGCGGATGGATTCTAACACACTACGAGGCCTCAGACCGATCAGACAAACGCTGCGTGCTTTCCGTCTTTGCGTGAAGAGTCGCCAACGTTTTAGGTGTCACAACTTGGGACGGAGAGTTTCACGCAAAGGCGCTAAGCACGCAAAGACAAGTCAAAGGCGAACTTGACTCACTCACAACAGCCTCTCTCTCCCAAGATTACTTGAGGGGCGATAGTGAGAAAGGGCGCCTTTGCCAGAGCTGATTTCGTAACGCAAGGCCTGATTTCGTAACGCAAGCTGTTAGCTTGCGAACGGCGATCGAATGCCTGCCAGCGCAGCGCAACCTAACAGGTTGCGTTACATTGCGCGCCTGCGACCGCCTATTGATTTGGCATTTCATTTCTCCGGCTGGATGCCGGATGAGATGTGGATCCGGCGTGCCTCATCGCCATCACCGGAAATGAGAATCTGCCATCGGCTTGGCGGCAAAGGATAATGGCCCAGGCGTTCGGCCCACTCAATCACGATCACCGCGCTCTCGTCCATGAGCAACTCGTCAAGGTCGACCGCGTGGGCCGCCGCTACGCCCTCATCAAGACGATAAAGATCGATGTGATAGAGCGATAAACGACCGGCATAGGGATTCACGAGAGTGAACGAAGGGCTGGTTACTTCTTCGGGATCGAGGCCGAGCGCACTGGCCAGCCCTTTGACGAAAATAGTCTTGCCGGCCCCGAGCGGGCCGCTGAGCAGAAGGACCTCGCCACCCACGAGTAGGCTTCCTATTCGGGCGCCCAGATTGAACGTTTCTGCGGCTGATCTTGAAGTCCATTCGCCGGTAGGAATCTTAGCCTGCAAGATAGTCATCGATAGTTTCGGAGTCGCAGTGCTTCCGCTTTTCGCAATCGAGTCACAAGGTCCGTTCTAAAGTAGTCTCAATAGTAGTCTCAATCATTCGTCCCGTTTAGACAGCGCACTTGTGCGCCAATTGCGCGCAGCAGTCAAGCGGCAGTAGAGTCTTGTTTGCCTAGGCGGACAAGTCCGCTTTCTAAACGGTCACAGTTATTTTGATCTTAACGTCACGTAATCCGCCGAAGCTGGCTCCCCTGCGCTTCCAAGTCTTCACGGCATCTCGCCTTCGTTGTCGAGTGATCGAATCGCCGCCGAGAAATGCTCGCGGATATCCGAGGCGACCATCGTGCGCATTCCTTTCTCCTTTGCCGCCAGATCACCGGCGAGTCCGCTGACATAGAGCGCTGCAATCGTGGCCTCTAAGGCGTTGGCCGAGCCTTTCAGGGTGGCGAAAGCCTGCGCATTGAAGCCTGTAATGATGCCGGTCAATGTATCGCCAGCTCCGGCTGTGCCGAGACCGGCATTGCCTGTGGGGTTCACAAAAACTCGTCCATCAGGCGCCGCGATCAAACTGCGCGAGCCCTTCAGCAGCACAATTACTTCGTTTCTGGTTGCGAATTCCCGAGCCGCCGCCACGCGATCGGCAAGTGCGGATTTGTCACCGCCAAGCAATCGCGCCATCTCTCCCGGATGAGGCGTCAAAATCAACGGCGCAGCCTGCGAGCCGCGCAGGTTTGCCGGCCAGGGCGCCAGACAGTTCAGGCCGTCGGCATCGATGATCACTGGAGTCGTGCGTCGCTCTACAACCGAACGCACAAAGCGCCGAGTGCGCTCATCTTCTGAGGTGAGGCCTGGGCCAATCGCCAGCACGTCCGCTTTGGTTGCAAGTTGCAAGACGTGATTGATTGCTTCATCACTGACCGCGCCGCGATCGGTTTCGGCCAGGGCCATCGTGATCACTTCCGGCATCGAGCGCGCGGCCACTGCAGCTTCGGCTGAGGCAGGTACTGCCACCGTCACGAGGCCCGCGCCGGACCCAATCGCAGCATTTCCACAAAGCGCCGCGGCGCCTGTGTAATCGCGTGAGCCGGCGATGACCAGCGCGTGCCCATGTGTGTTCTTGTACGACTCGGGAGTGTAACGCGTGCGAACCAGCCACTTGCGCGCATCGCCGGCCTCGATCACAAAGAGTTGGGAGTTGGCGGCGTCCAGCAGCGATGCAGGTGAGCCGATATTTGCAACAACCAGTTCACCGCCGTAATAGCAAGCTGGGGGAAGGACGTTAGCCGGCTTGGGCGCCGTAAAGGTGATGGTAAGATCAGCCTCAACGGTCGGGCCGATTGACGCCGATAGATCGGCATTCAGGCCGGAAGGAATATCGATCGAGACGATTAGCGGCCGCACTCCAAAGGCTCGCTCTCGCGCCCTGCGGCTTAACGCCAGGTGTTCGATAACCTGAACGTAAATCCCTTCGAGCGGCCGGGTAAGGCCAGTGCCGAACAAGGCATCGACCATGACGTCGTAGGCGCGCCGCGGCCGGGCGATCGCTTCCCATGACTGGACGCTATCGCATTCCACAAAACTCAGGGCAGCGGGCAGGGAATTCGAGCCGGCTTCGAAACTTGCCAGGCGTCGCACAGCTTCGAAGTTTATGCGGGCATCCCCGCGCGTATCCTTTAGCTCGCCGAAGAGTACGACGTCGGTGTGTACGCCGGCGCGTGCCAGACCGCGGGCGAGGGCGGCGCCGTCTCCGCCATTATTACCGCGACCGCAAAGAATCAACGCCCGCTTGCCTTGCAGATTTTCCTGAAACTGCGAGGAGATGCTTTTCAGCGTGGCCGAGGCGGCGGCCTCCATCAACAGCGTGGAGGGCGTGGCGTACTGTTCGACCGTCAGCCGGTCGATCACTCTCATCTGGTCCGCTGAAATGACTATTTGCACGTTGGGGATGATACGGAGAAGCTGACGGATGGGTCAATTGCCCTTCTCTGTCCGACAAACTTTAGTTTGTCGTTCGGTAGGGGCGAGGAACTCTAAAAAGGGGCAGCGTGGTCCAGGCCGACACTGGCCAGCCCAGCCAAGGTCGGTTCCAGCGACGCCTAAACCCAGACATGCCTAAGCCCAGACACGCGAATAGGCCAGACACGAGTGTTTGGCCAAGCAGCGACAAAGTTTATCGGACGTCAGGCCGCCCCCCCGCCTGCCTTGCCGCTGCACCGTCCGTTCCGTTTTTCCAGGATACCTAAGTAAATTACCAATGGTTGGGGTTCTCCAGAAAATTCGGAAAAATATTTTGGTATGGAAATCGGCTGCAAAAGTGCTTCTATGGTTGGAAAAAACCAAATTGACCCCTAAAACGCAAGCTTCACCAGGGAAGTTTGGCAGGCGAACTTATCACAAGTAGAATGAGGCCCTGACGTCTCCTCGACAGTTCGGGTTCTGAGAACCAGTGACATGGGTGAATTGAACCAAAACACGCAGATATTCACGAATTACAACGTCTATGTCCGGGCAGGAACGTGAAGCTGTCGTGAGGGTTCTGTCAATCGCAATATCACTCGCAACCTTTCGAATACAGCCTTGAGTTAGACCCGGAGAGGAAGAATCGCGCTGGAGGACAAGATGCAAGAGGAAGCAACCGAACACTACGGTAGAGTCCAAAACGGCGTCGTGGTTTTAGAAAAACTCGAAGAGCTAGCCGATGGTACCGATATCTGCGTTACTCCCGTTCAGGCCCACTCAACATTGGGCCAGCGACTGCTGCAGTTCGCGGGAACGATTGAAGGATTGCCTGCGGATATGGCTAGCAACCACGATCACTATATCCATGGGACTCCCTTGAAATGACGATCTTCGCCGACACTTTCTACTACATTGCTTTTCTTAGTCCCTCAGATGACGCGCACGAGCGGGCAAAGGCGTTCACTGAAAGCTACAGCGGAAGGATGATCACAACGGAATGGGTGCTGACTGAGCTTGCTGATGGCTAGCTGCTCCCGCTACGAGGCAGCGCTGTATCGTCTTCATCGACTGGTTGCGGAGCGATGCCGACGTAACGATCGTTCCCGCTGTCACGGATCTTTTCAACGCCGGTCTTACTCTTTACCGTGCGCGGGATGATAAGAAGTGGTCATTGACTGACGGCATTTCTTTTGTGGTCATGGAGCGAGAGGGGATCAGCGAAGTTCTGACCGGCAACCACAATTTCGACCAAGCCGGTTTCAAAGCATTGCTCCGATAGCCCCGTGTCAGCGAGGTTAGTCTGTTGAGATACCTCTCCGCAGCACCCTTCCAACCAACACCCGCGCTTCGGGAAAGCCCAGTGCAGTGGTGACGGCGAAGTAAGTGACTCCGTAAGCGCCCAGGACGATGATCGCCAACGGTATCGGATGCAGCGGTGAAATCAGTATCTTCAAGATCCAGGCAATTGCAGCTCCCGCACCGGCGGCGATCCAAAGCTTAGCTACGACTGGTACCGGCAAGCCGGTCGAGCCAATCCTGCGATTCAGCGTTCTTCTTAACAGAGTGAATTCGACCCACCCCGCTATGCCGGCAGAGGCGGTCAATCCGGCCACGCCCCATTTCGGTTCGAAACCGAGTAGGGGCGGCAGCGGAATCGCGCACAGGTAACCGAGCACAGTCGTTAACGTTACTCGAATGATTGCACAACGAAGTGGAGTGCGAGTGTCGCGCAGGGCGTAATAGGTCGACGAATACAGACGGCCCAACGTTGATGCCAGCAAACCAATCGTGGACCCGGCGAGGATGGCCCAGACATAATTGGCGTCGTCGTGCCGGAACTTACCGGTTTGGTAAAGCACGGCTGCGATCACATCGCCCAGCGCCAGAAAAGCCATCGATGACGGCACAATGAAAAAAGCAATACGACGCAAGCCTTCGTCCAGTCGATGACGCAACACTTCCGCGACCTGCTCTGCTTCACCTAATGTCTTGGACATTGTTGGCAGTTCGGCCGCGGAGATAGCCATGCCGAAGAGACTGACCGGCAGTGTGTAAAGGCTTTGCGCATAAGTCAGCGCCACTACAGCGCCGTGGCCAAGAAAACTGGCCAGCATCGCATCCACAAAGGCGCTGATTTGGACTACGCCGCGGCTGATAAACACCGGCAGGAAGTTACGGCCCACGGTGCGCACGTGAACACTGGTCAGATCGATCGCCGGGCGCAGCCGGCGCACCAGCCTGAGCACAGTCGGCAACTGAACTCCGAACTGCAGGGCACTGCCGACGACTGATCCCCAGGCCGTCATCTCTGCCAGCGGAAACTGTCCTACGCGCCGGCCGAAAAAGACCAGCGCGGCGATGATCGAGATATTCCAGACCACCGGCGCCGTATAGGAGATAAAAAAGCGATGATGGCTGTTCAGCACGCCCAGGCACCACGCCGACATCACCAGCAGTCCGGCTCCGGGGAAAAGAATCCTGGCCAAACGAATCGTTAGTTCCCGGCGTTCGTCCTGAAAGCCCGCGGCAATAACGGAAATCAAGTAAGGAGTAGTTAACACGCCGATCAGCACAATTACCGACGTGACCAGCGCGAGTGCGCCCAGCACGGCGTTCGCTACGTGCCGAGCTTCCTTTTCGTCGCCCTGGGCCAGCAGTTTTGCGTAGACAGGAATAAACGAGGCGGACAAAGCGCCTTCGCCGAAAACGTTTTGCAGGAAATTGGGAATTCGAAAAGCGGCACTGAACGCATCGCCTGCAGCCGAGGTGCCAAAGTAGTAAGCAAAAACGCGTTGCCGAATCAGGCCCACGATGCGGCTGATCAGGATTCCTGAACCGACCATGAACGCAGATCGACCACTGCTGGGTTCGTGAGGTCTCGCTGGTCTGACAATGGGCGTCTCTGTCACGCCTTCGCCAATTTGCTCGACTGTTTCGCCTGCGATTGAGCTCGCCGTATCGTGAATGCCCGGCGATTCGTCTACTGAAGTGGAGGCAGTGGATTCCGGGTCTTTAGGAGAGTCGTTCATCAAATGTTAGAGGCTATAGTCCTTTAATTTCGTCAATAACGTTTTATAACTTATTCCCAGAGACTCGGCGGCGCGGGCCTTGTTGCCGTCGCTTGCCAGCAGCACTTCGGCGATCTTTCTTCGCTCCACCAGGCGCACCGCGCGGTTGGCAACGTCATTGAGCGTTCCCGTAAAGTCGATGCCGCTCAAAGTTTGTGAATCGCCTGCGGCTGAGAGGCCAAAGCCCAGGTCTTTCGGCTCGAGCGTCAACGTGTCAGTGAGGATGCAGGCTCGTTCGATTGCGTTCTCCAACTCGCGCACGTTACCCGGCCAGGGGTGCGATCGCAAGGCAGCATTTGCAGCGTCGCTCAAGACTGCGTCCCGCCCCCGCAACTCTTTTCCCAGTTGAGCCGCAAAGTGTTTTGCTAACAGAATGACATCGTCCCCACGCTCGCGCAGCGGCGGAATCTCGATCGGAAATACTGCCAGGCGAAAAAAAAGATCACCGCGAAACTCGCCGTTCAGCACCGCCTCTTTCAGATCTTTGTTGGTCGCGGCTACGACGCGAACGTCAACCGTTACTGGAGCACTGCCGCCGATGCGGTCGATTACTTTTTCCTCGATGGCCCGCAGCAGCTTCCCCTGAACCGCCAACGGCAACTCTCCGATCTCATCAAGAAAGACGGTGCCCGTCGAGGCCAATTCAAACTTGCCCCGGCGTCGATCGCCGGCGCCGGTGAAAGCGCCGCGCTCATGACCAAAGAGTTCGTTTTCGATCAAACTTTCCGGGATAGCCGCGCAGTTGATCGCGACGAACGGCTTTTCACGGCGATGCGAAAGATGATGAACGGCAAGCGCGAATAACTCTTTGCCGGTGCCGGATTCACCAAGCAGCAGCACGTTAGCTTCGGTTTGGGCTACGCGCTGCGTCTCGCCAACCGTTCGTTTCAGGCTCTCGGATTCACCGATGATTCGAGGAAAGCCATAGCGCCGAGACCATTCCTCACGCAGCAACATGTTCTCGGTTCTCAGCCTTGCTTGTTCAAGCGCCCTCTCGACCAGGAGCAGCAGATAATTCGAGTCGACGGGCTTTTGCAGGAAGTCATGGGCGCCCTCCTTCATCGCCTGCACTGCCTCATCGATTGATCCAAAGGCAGTCATGAGAATGACGGGAACATCGTTATCGACAGCCCGAGCAGCACGAAGCACATCGAGGCCGGAGCCATGCGGCATGCGCAGATCAGTGAGCACCACGCGGTGTGGGGTGCGGGCGATTTCATTGGCGGCCACGCGCGCGTCGGCAGCTTCAGTAACCGAATAACCCGCGTTCTCAAGCGTCATCCGAAGCACCCGACGCAGACTATCTTTGTCTTCCACGAGCAGAATGTCAGGCATCTTATTGGTCTTGAGTTAGCGGGTTGCGATACGGAAGAGCCGGCTTCGGAAACGAAAAGGTCATGGTGAACTGCATCATTCACCGGTGAGCATTGCCGTGTCAAGGCGAGTGTCCTGAACCTCAACGCAAAGGCCACAAAGTCTTCCGCAAAGGTCGCGAAGGAAAGTCTCCTTTGCGTTCCTTTGCGAATCCCTTAGCGTCCTTTGCGTTAAAGTACACCCATGACCACGTCCGAAGTTGGTCTTGAACACAAACTCAAGCCGCGAACTGATCTTGAGGAACCTCAAAGCATAGCCGCGCCTTCGATCACGAAAAGGGCGCTGCTTGTTACGCAGCGCCCCTTCCGGCAAAGGACCAACTATTTCTGGCCAGTCCGAAATTACTTCTTCTGGGTAATTATTTTGACGTGCAGGTAAGCCCGATGTCTCCGCGTGTCCGGACCCTCGGGGAATTTACACGACTGGTTTCATTGCGCGATGCCTGCTTCGGGCTCATCACGCTGCATGAAGGTCGAGTAGTAGTAACCGCGCAGTTTGAAGTTCGATAACCGGTACAACGAGTGCGCCTTTTCATTGGTCTCGTTAACCAGCAAGCAGATCGATTTGGTTCGGGTGAGCAGGATGTGGGTCAGTTGTGATAAGCAACGACGACCAAGTCCTTCGCCGCGTCGGGCTGGATTCACGTAAATACCCTCGAGATAGATTACGTCGGGAGTATCTGCCTGAACGTCAGCCTTGAAGATCAATTGATTATCTTCAACCACCACAAAGACCCGTCCTTTTTCAATCCGGCGAGCGCAGCGCTGGCGGAATCCGATAGGATCCAGGACCAGGGGGTTGACGCCGCTTTCTGCTTCCGCCATCGCGGCGTGAATCGGGGCGATGATGTCGAGGTCGTCGAGCGTGGCCAGCCTGAGGCCTTCCACTTCGTCTCGCACCTCGACCGGCCGGCGCAGCTCAAAGAGCAACTCGCGGCAGATCAAGCGAATTTCCTGGCCTTCGTCCGCATAGTGATTCCAGAACTGCTCGATGCGTTCCTGCTCGCCCATGATCATATGAGCGTTTGAGCAAACTTGCGCGACGAGGGCGAACTCTCTCAGGGCACGGTCCGTGCGAACTTCGATCAGGGTCGTGTGACCAATCAGGGCCACCCCTTCGAGCCTGCCTTCGGAGTTACGGCAACCGAAGAAGGCGCCACGATTCAGCACGTTCTCAAGGCCGTTGTCGCGGATGAAGCCCACCATGCACACTGTGTGGATTGGGCGTTCGCCAAGAAAGGACAGGACTTCATTGCGGTTCTCGTCCTTCAGTTGTTCGACTGAGACAGTGACTTCCGCGCTCGGAAGATATTGCGTCTCGGTCATGACGGTGTTCATTAGTTGTGCGGTAGACATGGTTGTGGTCTCCATTTTCCTGATGGTCGTGATGGTTGAGGTTGCAGGCTACTGCATGCAAGTAGTGAGGTCAGCAACCAGCACGCCGTCAGCAACGAGCACGCCGTCGCCAATGAGCACACCGTCGCCTACCAGCACACCATCACCAACAAGGACACCGTCACCAATAAGAACACCATCGCCGACCAATACACCGTCGCCGACCAATACACCGTCGCTAACTATCACGCCGTTGCCGCGCAAGGCGAGAGGAAGTGGAGTTCCAGTACCGAGCATACCGCCGCCACTGGTCATGATGTTCACGCCAACCGTAATGCCCGAACTCAGTACCGTCGAATCGGCGACCAGTACGCCATTGGAAGAAACGAGCACATCATCACCGAGACGCTGTCCAAGTGAATAAGAGCCCTGAAACTTGGTAATAAAAGCACTGCCGGTGCCGAACGTGTAGTCGAAGATCACGCCCTGGGACCAGGCATAGTTCTGATCAAGTGAAGTCTGTGGGGCCGGCGCTGCGCTGGTTAACAACGAAGTTCCGACCGCGGTGCTGGCCGTCAAATCGCGACGCACGAGATCCGCTAGCTTGGCCGCTCCGGCGACGTTCAGTTGCCCCGCACCCTGCTCAAGCATGTTGTAGCCACTGATAGGCGTAGCCGTGTACTGCAACAGCGTCTTGACGATGGTTGGGGTCAGGGTCGGGTTGACTTCCAGCAGCAGTGCTGCCGCGCCCGAAACGATCGGCGCCGACATCGAAGTTCCGCTTGAATAGTAGAACGCGTCGTTGGTGCCCGGTCCGTTGTACGCATTGGCTTCTGGATGCTGCGTCGTTATGTAGCAGCCGGCGCTTGGCCTGGCCGAGACCAGCTTGTTACCAGCGGCAACCAGGTCAGGCTTGACTAGATTGTCGAAGTGCTTATGGTTACTCGAGTCGGTCCAATAGCTGCGCGTCGGGCCTCGCGAACTAAAAGTGGCGACGCCGTCGTCGGTACGCGAACTGGTACCGAAAGTGTTAACCGCGCCCACGGTAATCGCTGAAGGCTCGTTGCCGGGCGAATGAATTTGGCCGTAAAGTTTCTGGCCCAAAATGGTTTTTCCCTGATTGCCGGCAGCCGCGACGACGACCAGACCAAGGTTGTGGAGTTTGCGCACGGCCTTGCAAACGGCGTCGTTCTTATATGACTCGAGAGCATCTGTGCCGGCGCTGATGTTGACAATGCGAATGTTGTACGTGGCGTAATTGAGGGACAGCCAATCCAAAGCGGCCAGCAAATAGGAAGCCTTGCCGTTGCCCTGGGCGTCCAGCACGCGAAGATTTATCAGATTAGCGTCAGGGGCCACACCACGGTATGCACCGGATTGAATGCGGCTATTGCCGGCCGCGAGTCCAGCTACGTGTGTGCCGTGACCATACAAATCATTGGTCGTTGTTTCCGTGGTAACGAAGTTCTTGCTGTAGATCACGCGGCTCGCCGTACCGGCTGAGTTGAGAAACTCTTCGTGCGCACTGTCGATGCCGGAATCAACAATAGCAATGCCGACGCCAGTGCCGTCGAGTGAATTGACAGTGGTGTATGTTTGCGCAGTTGCGGCGTCCGTGCCGGTTTCCTGCGAAACGTGGCCGAACGACGTCACCTTGCGATCGCGTGAGATGTGCGCTACCAGACCGCTTGCGGCTAGCGTCTCTACGGCGTTCAATGGCAGCTCAACCGCCAATACTCCGGTCATCCGCTGCGAAATCCTAACGCCGTTTTCGCGAAGCAACTGACGCAACTCGGCGTTTTGCTCATCCACCTGAAGAATCGCGCTGACCGTTTTCGAACTGCTCGACTGCATCATCTCGCGCAGGTCGGGCGAAACTTTGTCGCCTACAAATGAATCGCTGTCGCTGTTGCTGTCTTTGTCATCAGCAGAGGCAACTTCCGTTTCGCCGCCGATCACGATTTTCTCAAATAGGGTTGCGAGGGCGGGGGTCGCGCCGATGGAATATTCATAACCGCCACGGGTCGTCGCGCCGATAACGCGGAGCTCGCCTTTTTGCAGCGCCGTCTGGAAGATCGCGGCGACTTGCGGTCCCTGCACCGCCGCTGCTCCTACAAAACCTTCCATGCCATCGACAAAAAGAATTACGTCTGAGGCACTGGCGATCTCGCGTGTAACAGCCTGCAGGCGGGCGGCGACTTCCTGGGCGTCGCTGGCATCGGCCGTTAGTTTGGTAAGGTCGAGACTGAACACAAGTTTGCCCTGCAACGAACTCGGGACTTGGCCACTAGCAATGCGAGCCGCGACGCCTTGAGCTATCTGGACTTTGCCGGCTCCGGCATCATCGAGCAGCATCACGTTGCGGGAATCGCTGGCCAGCACACGAATGGCGCGCTTAATCTGTCGGTCATAACTCAATACCGGAGTGAACGCGCCCTGTCGTGCCAATTCCGTCAAGTCGTCAGCGTACCTGGCGAGTGTCTGGTGACGCTCGGCATCCGCAACGGCTTTGGCGCCTTTGTGGCTTGAGTCGCGAGTGGTTTGCGCGCTGGCCCTGTCGCAGATCAGAATGCCTGTCGACAGGGATAACACCAGCGAGAACACTGTGACCCAAGTAATCGTCCGGGAGCTTTTGATTTTTTTCATCTCAACCTCAATCCAAGTGAGCTTAATAACGCGGTGGACGGAATCACTCCGACCCACGCCCTCTTTGGCAATGGTCATGCCGCGCGGTGTCTGATGAAGAATTCGCGGTTTTGCTGAGGGAAATGCGCTATTTTGAAGAAGGCACAGGTTTGCTCGGTCAGATCGAATGAGGAGGGGCAATCATTGTGAATTGGGAAAACGTCAGGCTGAACGAGGGAAAGAGACCTAAAGTTAGTGGGCCCGCTTTGCGCTTTTACCTCGGTTTTGGTTGCCGTTCATTGTCCGGTCGGCGTGTAATTCTGTATCGCTGATTTCTCAATAGTCCTCCCTTACGGTCGGGCTTCTGCTTGCCGGAGCGATCCCAAGCAGAAGCCCACGCGTTAGCTATGGCTTCGGTGGCACATGCGTTTCTATGCAGCGGTACTGGTAAAACCAAAAGCAATCGGCGCGAATGAAAAATCATTCGCGCCGACTGTCTTCTGCGGTATTGATGATCGAGGACTAGCTCGCTGCTTGAGGATCCTTCTTAAGCCCGGTGAAACCCGTTAGACGATTTGCCGATCCCGCGACGCGCCATAAAGGCGAGACCATCCTGCCTCGAGACCAGACCTTTGCGCATCAGGTTATTCATCGAAGCCTCAAAGGTGACCATTCCATGAACCTGCCCGGTCTGCATTGAGGAATGAATCTGAAATGTCTTTGCTTCTCGAATCAGGTTGGCGACCGCCGGAGTATTGATAAGCACTTCGACGACGGGCACGCGGCCTTCTCCCTCGCTGCGGCGGACCAGCGTCTGCGCGATTACTGCTCTCAGGCTCTCAGACAACATCACGCGGATCTGTGCTTGCTGGCCTTCGGGGAAAACGTCGATGATGCGATCCACGGTTTTGGTGGCGCTGTTCGTGTGTAAGGTAGCAAATACCAGGTGCCCGGTTTCCGCGGCCGTTAACGCCAGAGAGATCGTTTCCAGGTCGCGCATCTCTCCCACCAGGATAACGTCGGGGTCTTCGCGCAACGCCGCTCTGAGAGCCTGATGGAACGACTTTGTATGACTCGAAACCTCACGCTGATTGATCAAAGACTGCTGGTTATAGTGGACAAATTCTATCGGGTCTTCGATGGTGATGATGTGCGCCTTTTCTTTAACGTTTATCGCATTGATGAGTGCGGCCAGAGTAGTACTTTTCCCGTGTCCGGTGGGGCCGGTAACCAGAATCAATCCCTCAGAGAGATTTAACTGATCTGAAAGAGTCTCCGGTAATCCCAACTCTGCAAGAGTCTGGATCTCTTCGGGAATGCGTCGAAAGACCGCTCCGCAACCGTTCTTTTGGATGAACGCATTGACGCGGAACCGACCCACACCTCTGATGGCGTAGCTGCAATCAAGATCCCAGTCTTCGAGAAAAGCCTCTCGTTGGTATTCCGAGAGAATCTCTAGAATCAGGCCCTTACAAACGTCCGGGCTCACCGCTTTGTAGTTGAGTTTGACCATCTCACCGTGGATTCGTAAGTACGGCGCCGAGCCGCTTGCAAGGTGGAGGTCGGAAGCTCCGCGCTCAGTCATGAGCGCCAGAATCTCATCAATTTTGGCCATCGTCTTTTTCTGATCCTTGTTAGCGCTTAGTGAAGCTGGAGGGGAAAGGTTGGAAGAGGGGGCACGCCGTTGAAATTAGTCGGCGTGCCTCCCTGGTCGGCAAAAAAACAATAGTCTTACAAAACCTGCCGGAACGCGGTCGGTTCGATGTACTGGAATTGCGGCGTTCCCGGCGGCAATTTGTTTGGATCCTGGAACGTGGAATCAAACGCCCAGTTGCGCAGTGGCGGGCTGTAGATTACCGAATTCGCGTTGTACTGGCCCATGGCCTGAGTGGAGTGGTACAGCGGGATCAGCGACCCCACGAAATTCCACCTCCCACTCCAGTTCTCCAAAAATCGCGGGAAGTTATGCATGCCACCGTTCAATCGCGATTCGTCATTCGAACTGTTACCCGCGTCCGGACTACCGGTAAGCGCAGACAGGTTGTTGCCGGCGATGATCGCGGTTCTCACTGAGGTCTCCGATCCTGTGCCGGGTAAGGTTAGATCCGCCAACCGTTTGCTCAAGTCGTCCGGATAAGTGGCGCTCTCAGCGTCAAACCAGGTCTTGGAGAGCGGAAAGAAAGCGTCCGAAACAATTGATGCCGGCACCTGGTTCCCCAGGTAGTAAAAGGTCTGGGTCGAGTCGTTGAGCGTTGACGCATCTGTAGGCTGACCATTGATGCCGGTCGTGTTGTAGTTCCCCCAGATGTAAGCCATGTTCTCCGTGGCCACACTGATTCCCAAGGTTGTCGATAGTTTGCCCGCGGTCCCCAGAGCCTGCAGGTTTTCGCCGTTAAAGAGACGAACGGCGCTGCGGAAGTAGTTGTGATTTGTCGGACGCGTACTGTCGAGGTTGCTCCACGCGGCTACAGCAATTGCCCTCTTTGTTCGGTCCGTTCCGTACGACGGCGACGTGACCAGCACCGCCGGATCCGGCAACTCCGTAGTGTCTTTCAGTCCGGCTGAGGCCAACGAGCTGCCGGCTGTGAGACCCGTTTTTCTTACGTCTTCGCCGTCGTCCATATTGTCATTTACGTAGATATCCAGGTTGTCCACCATGCCGTTGGTGCTGTTGATGGTTGCTCCGGAAGAGTCAACCATTGTTTTCACCTTGTCGCCGCGGCGGTCAGAAACGTAGACCGTATAGCCGTCGGGCTTGGCGATATTGGTGCTGACTGCGCTGGTTCCGGCGAGCAGGTTGTTGTCGTAAACACCATCAATCCAGCGGGCCAGGTTCCTCATGTTTAGTTCGACAATGCTGGTGATGCCGCGTTCGTAAACTGCATTCTGCGTCGACCCGCTGTTCAGCAGACCCTCGCGCACGTTGTAGACGTTAATCGGAACGATGGCATTCCAACTGGGCCAGTTGGATCCAGGTGTGCCAGACATCAGCGCACTCATCGAGTTGGACGTAGGAACATCCGAGCGTTGCGGTTGGCCCGCAGGATCCGCGATGTTCGTCAAATAGCCATAAGTGCCGTCCAGCGCAGGGTGACTGCCGTCGAAGAAAATCTCGCCGCTTGCTCCCACGTAAGAATTGGTTTGAATGTAGGTCAGGTAGTTAGTTCCGGTCGAGCTGCTTGCGTCCCGGCTGCCCTGCGTAAATGCGGCCCACAACGGTCGCTGCAGCGTAACAATCGCGTTGGGCTCGCCTTCGGTCATACCCATGCTGAGCACTTGTTGAGTAACATCGTAGGTAGCCCCGTTGCCGTCGACGATCTGAATCAGAATGTGTCCGGTAATTCCCGCGCCGCTGGGAATGACGGTGCCATTGGAAGACTTCGGAAGTCGATAGACGGTTCCGGTGTTTGCCGTATAGGTGCCGCTGCTGGTGCCGTTGCTACTGGTGAGAGTGAAGCTATTGCTGGTCACGACGGTAATGGCCCACTCACCGTTTGCTGCCAAAGTGCCTTGCACACCGCTGACAACTACGATATCGCCAGTGACAAATCCATGTGACGCACAAGTGATCGTGATTGGGTTTGTTTTAGTTGCGCCGGTAATGTTTTTCGCCGTGGGGATCCTGGTGCTGCGGACGGTGTCTGCCTGGCGTGCAGTGCCGTTCTGTTGCTGTCGCACAAACGTAGTCGACGTCTCGTTATAGCTGTTAGCGTAACCAGTGTTGGTGTCGATGACTCGCCACAGCGCTCTGCCGCCGCCGTTGGCCGTTGGCGTTGAACTGGGCGACGCGCTTGGCAGGGGACTGGGATCAAAGTTCGACAAATAAACGCCCTGGGCGGTGGGGACACCAGATGCATCCGCCGTGGTCGGGTTCTCGTCATCGATCAGAACACGAATTGAGGCGGTTGAGTGATAACGCGAGTTGCTCAGGGTAACGCCGTCATTGGGCATGCGCCGCTTGATGATTTCGCGAGTCGGATTCCCATCCAACTGCAGCGGCAAAAGCAGGGGCACGGCGCCCGTGCTGCGGGTCTGCAGTTGGCCGCCAAGCTGATTTGATACGCTGGCGGTCGCCGAGGCGATCGAGGTGGTCTTCCATGTGCTATTGATAGTGCCGTTCGGCGACCCCGGGAAATAATTCGGCTGGCCGCTGCTAGTCCCTGTGATATTCGGTCCATTGGTCATACTGCCCATAGTGATGGGTACGTTCACAGCACCAACTGTCATCGAGACAGCAGCGCCGGTCCGAGTACTGCCGTTACGCAGCACGTCGTAGATAAACTCATTAGCCGTGGTGACTTTGGCCAGGAAAGTAACGTTTCCGTTTACGTAGATATTGCCGTTGGCGTGAACTCGGCCGTTGAAGTGAAATGCTGGCCCCGGGTGTAATTCGATATCTTCGTTACTGAACATGCCGAACTGGAAGATGGGAATCAGATAGTTGTTCATATTACGAGTCAACGTCACGCGTGTCCCATCAAGCGTTGAGGTTGCGGTGCTGGTGAGAATGTACGGCGCCACGCTGCCGGTAAGACCGGCGAATGGACCGCTGGGCATTGTCACTCGCGGATACGCTCCGTTGGTAATGTTCTGCGTGGAGCGCATTGCCGTCAGGGTTGTGTCATCAAGCCCAATTGTTTGCGGTGGATTGGTAAAAGTGAAGCCTTCGGCGGTCAGTTCAGAAGGAGGCGAATTCGCAATCGTACTTAGCTGCGCCGTGGTGGGGCGCGAGGTCCTCACAAAGAGGGCGCTAAAGTCGCTCGTCATTTTTTCGATGCCGGCTGCAGCCGCATAAAACGTCTGGGTGCGCTTCAAATCGCTGCCCGCAATGCGGCCTTCGGTATGGACCACCGCCAGCACCGTCATGGCGATTGTGCCCATCACGGCCAGCAGCATCAGCGCGGTCGCCAGTGCAGCACCGCGCTCATTTGTCCTGCTCCCAATCGAATCCGCTGCCGGTTGTACATCAATTGTCGTGAACATCGTTCTCTCCTTCAAAATTGCACTCTGGTTCAACTCGATGTCGATCATCGATTAGCCTCCAGCCTGCGGTTGCAGCGCCTGCTTGAATTGCATATTGCGGACGCTCGTGCTGGTCGTCATCGAGGTTTGTACCTTGCCGCTGGTCTGCTGTAGCGAGCCCGTAGTCTGCGTGATTCCGACTGAGTGTGGCGTCTCAGCGGTTACCGTCACTTCAACCTGGCGAGTGGCTGTCTGTTGGGTAGAGGTAAGTAGCCTGACAGGTTGCGCAACGTTGCCGCTGGAATCCACTAAATCGAGGATATAGCGGAACTGCAAACTAATAATGTGTTCGGCGATCATGCTTTCGCTGAACCCGGCTCCCTTGACTCCGAAGACCCTGCGCATCAACAGCCCATTTGAGTTCACGTAGTAGTGAATCATCTGCATTCGGATCAATGAAACAGGGTTCAAACCACCGTTGGTGATTGCGCTTATCTGGCCAGTGCTGACTGCGCCGCTTCTTACGAGATTGAGTCCCAGGACGTCACTGTTGGCAAAGTTGAGGTTCCTCGTGGCGCCAGAGCCGCTAATGCTGGTGATCGCTCCGAAAGTAGATCCGCCTGAGCAGGTGATGAAATAAACTTCCCCCGCGGTGAAGAGGCCCACGTCGGTGGCCGCAATCGTGATCACATCACCATTGGCACTCGTGGCCTGCGGTGTGTATGCAACAAAAGACGAATCCTTCGCCAAGATGGTGATGCGATCCGTTAATGCCGGGGACGCTCGCACAGTGACCGCCGGACTGGTCCCAAGCACGGTGACGTTGACCGGAATATCGTTGTCTGAGGTCAGGATACCGAAGTTGTTATAGTCAATGGAGCCGTTCAACGACAGATAGTTGGTGACAAAGCCCGACCTCAGCCGAATATTTGTCAGGCTATTCAAGCCGTCCCCGGCGTTCATCAGATCGCGGTTAATATATTCCTGTGAGGCGCGGACACCTTCCTGAGCATCGGTGAGCTCGTAAGTCGTCGACGCAACTCTTAAGGCGCCTTGCGAAAGCGATATCACAGCGCCGCCCACGATTAGCATCACGGATATGGCGATCATGCACTCAGCGAGCGAAAAACCTCGTTCACCGCGTTTCTGGGAACTTTCGTACATTGCTTGATCTCCGATTCTTGAGAATTCGTTCAGGCTTCCGATCTGGCCCTACGGAATGTAGTTGCCATGCGAGTCGTCGTTAAGGTAGCTGACGCCCTGAATCTGTTGCGTCGCTCCGGTGCTTGTCGTGAATTTGACAGTTACTTCGATTCGCTTAAGGGTAGAACTAAGGTTCGTGATTACTATCTGCCGTGAGACACCCTGAATTTGCCTTGATTGATCGGTAAAATCATCACCAGTACCGTAGACGCCGTCGGGCCCCGGCGCGATCCGATCATCGTCGGTACCGAAGACCCCATCCGGTCCAGGTTCCGTCGAAATTGGCTGGAAACCAGTGGGAAATCCTGGAAACACGGTATCGGCGCCACTGTTGTCCACACCTCCCGCATTGGCGATCTGTCCGAACGTGAGATTGCCCGTGTCTCTGAGGTTCTCCATTTGTTCGAGCACGGAAACTACCAGCAGCTTTGTATTGGTAATGCTGCGTCCGTTGTTAGTCGCCATCAGCGCGTAACTGATTGCCGATGCCACTCCCAACAAGCCGACAGTCAGGATGACCATCGCCACGACCATCTCCAATAAAGAGAATCCGCTCTCAGACTGCCGGTTCCGCTTCGACGTCTCGCTCGTCTTGTTATTCGACATAAGCACTGGCACTGCTGGTGTACCTCCAAATCTTGACTCGGCCTGAAGCGCCCATAACGGAGATTGCCGAGGCCGTGGCCTCTGGCTGCACGTTGTTAAAGATATACAGCGCCGTGTTGACCGGGCTTTGAGCGCCGTCCAACACTCGGCCGTCGGGCTGGAACGTAATGTTGAGGGTGCTGTTTATGAGGTTGGTCTTTGAGATCCCGTCACCCAGGGCCGCTGTCGGCAATGCTGGAGAAGTGGGAATTCCATAGGTCAGTTCGGAGCTGAGCAGGCCTTCCTGGTTGAGCGGAATCGTTGTGGCTACGGTGGCGCAGACCGTCATCGGGTAGCCGGCTGCAGCCATTACTTGCGTCCCGGTCAGGTTGCACGTGACATTAGTTGGCTGATTGTTGTTGTGATCAATGATCAGGATCCGTTTATTTGCATCGTCGTACTGAAACGTAATCGCATCTCGCTGCGACATGGACAACTGTCGTGCATAGCGAATTTGAGTGGCAATTTGACGGGTGACAGCCGTCGAGCGAAGCAATCGACGCTGGGCGATCATTTGCGGGATAGCCACCGCTGTCATGATGCCCACAATCGTTACCACTATCAGTAACTCAACTAATGAAAAGCCGCGGCTGAGATGCCATTGCTTAAGTTTCTTTGTTTCTAAGTTGCCGTTTTGCATTAGTACCTCTTGCGTCAAAGGGCCAGTCTTCGAGCCGGCGTTGTGGCAGCGCTATGCTTGGCAATGACCATACCGCAGTCGTTGAATTACGCTAAGTCCTACTATTTCTCCAGATAGCAACAAGCCTGTGACAACAGGTCAGCACCTCGAGATAGATGATCTGTGGCTTTCGGTTACAGCCAACGGAAACTCACTTCTCAGCCTGCTCAGTGACAGATTTGTGGTTTTAGGGAATTCAGTCGGCTTTTGACTTTTAGATCCTGTGCGGAACCTCGCGTGCGACGCGTCCGCTCAATTACTCCGAGTTCGTCCGACTGTGCGCGGTGCCGCACGCTGCGCAACGGCCGGGCGTAAGGCGCCCCGGTTATCAAACGATTGCCGGGGCGCAATGCTGTGCTTACGAGAGTGTTTTCTTGTGACGCAAGCTGTTAGCTTGCGCGCGGGTTGAATGGCATTCACCGCTGCAAACTAACAGTTTGCATTACGGTAGTGTGCGTCGCGTTTTTGTTCATCGCGAATACATTTCGATCGCGCTGCTTTTTCACCGCCGGATAGATATCTGAGCGCGTTGACAATGTTCTGACAGCGCTCATAGAATCTCCGTATTGACATATCAGAGTGCAACGCGATTACCAGCCTGTCACCATCGAAAGAGTGCGCGCGACGCATCGAGCGCGGCGTAGAGAGATTCGCGATCGGCTCGCGGAATTCGAGAACGTTTGGCGACGCGGTTCGGACGCGCGCCTTTGGGAGGAATTGGTCTTCTGCATTTTTACCGCAGGAGCTTCCGCCCGAATGGGTCTGCGATCTGTTGAAGCCATTAGGCCGCTACTTGTCGAAGGTGACCGCGAAGAGATGAGTCAGGCGCTCATCAGTGCCGGTGCGCATCGCTTTCCGAATGCTCGTCCCGGCTACGTAGTGGTGACCCGAGACTATCTGCACGAGCACTGCGGAATGCGCCTGCGGGAAACACTGACGAGCTTTGACAGTCCCCTGGAGCGGCGAGATTGGCTGGCCCGGGAGCGAAGAATAAAGGGACTCGGCTACAAAGAGGCGAGCCACTTTCTTCGCAATATCGGATTGAAAGGTTACGGCATTCTGGATAAGCACGTGCTGCGGTGTCTGGCGGACCTGGGAGTAGTGGACTCGCCGCGCCCACCTTCAACGCGCAGCGGTTATCTTGAAAAGGAAGAACAATTGCGACGATTCGCGCGCCGGGTGCGAATAGACTTTGACGAGTTGGATCTTGTGCTCTGGTCGATGAAAACGGGAGAAGTTTTGAAGTAAGTAACTGCGATTCTCGAGTGCCATGGTCGCTGTCGGAAGTTGCGAAACGCAGTCAGTACTCTGATAGTCGAGGTCAAAAATGAGGTGTTGTAGCTTTAAAACCTTCGTGCGTACGCTGGCGGTCGAGAGTTTGGCCGCCATTGCCATTTGTTTTCTTTTCTGCTCGTGGACGCCGGCGGCCGCCCGGGTTGATGACAAGCTGCGCACCCGAGCCGAGCGAGCGTTGCGTGAAGGTGACTTTCCCGAGGCTGAGCAGCTTTACCGCGAGTTGCTCGGCAAGGACTCGCACGACAACAAGGCGCGCCTGGGCCTGAGCCTTGCGCTTTTGAAACAGCGCAACTTGCAGGACGCTTACGATCACGCCGCGCGAGTGATTGTCGCTGATCCGTTGTCGGCGCGGGCGCACGCGTTACTCGGGGCGACCATTCTGGCGTCGGGGGATTTCCACCTTTCGGTAGAAGAGTTTCGCACCGCGTTGAGCCTCAACGAAGACGAGGCGATGGCGGTCGCGGGACTGGCGATGGTTGACTTCTACGAGAATCGAACGGACTCAGCGATCAAAGGCCTGCGCCGCGCCGCTGGACTTGCGCCCTACGAAGCTGATTACGTTTTTGAACTGGGGCAGGCGGCAGCGCGTACCGAACGATACAAGGAAGCGGCGGATTCCTACGAGCGGTTCCTGGCTATCGCGCCAAAGACTGATGCCGATCGGCGCGCTCGCATTCGTGGGCTGATCGAATTTCTGAGGTACCTGGGCCAACAGCACTCGCTTTACGATCTGGCGGGCGGCAACCGCACCACCATTCCTTTCGAGTCGAATGATGGTCTGCCAATTCTTACAGTGAAAGTCAACGGGGAGAAAAACCCGTTGCATTTTGTGCTCGACACCGGATCGGGAATGTCCGTCGTTTCCGAAGCGACCGCGAAGCGCCTTGGAATGAGGCCTATTGCCAGAGGTGGGCTGGCGCGGGCCGTAGGCGGCGGTGGTCGTTTCGAGATCGTCTACGGCTTTTTGTCGTCGCTTGAGGTGGGCGAAGTCCGAGTTGAGAATGTGCCGGTTTATATTCGCCACTTTTACGACGAAAAGACACAGGTGGATGGTTACCTGGGCCTGTCGGTGATCTCAAAATTCATCACTTCGATCGATTATGGCCAGCACACTTTCACCTTGGCACGCACTCGCTCATCCGAGAGTGGGGATCCCTGGAACATTGTCTACCATTCGGATCAGCAACCATTGGACGCAACCAGGGCGAAACCATTCGGTGTGGAGATCCCTTTACGCACCACGTCCAGCGGGTTCATGAGCGGCGAGGTTCGCATTGAAGGCGTCGACAAGGTCTGGAATTTCATCATCGACACTGGCGCCAGCATTTCCGTCGTCTCTGAAGAGCTTGCCGTGGCCGAGGGCATGAGCGGTTACGAGCAAAAGGAACGGACGCGCGTCTACGGCGCTGCGGGCGTTACCGAGAATGTGAAGACTTTGCTCTTGCCGTACGTGACGCTGGGAACGCTCACCAAGGAGAGGATCAGTGCTGCTGTGCTCGACCTGGATCCGGTGAACGAGACTTCCGGGTTCAGGCAGAGCGGCATCCTGGGCAGCAATTTCCTGCAGCACTTCCGTGTCAGTTTTGATTTTCAAAGAGGTGTGATCCGGCTTGAACCGTTGAGCCGGGCAAAAGCAAGCGATGGGACCAAGCCTGAAGAGATGTGAGCGACGGCAATGAAGTCAAGTCTCTATCTGGAAACATCGGTGGTCGGCGCTTATCTCGATAACGGCGAGCCGTTTCGGCGCGATCTGACCATTCGTTGGTGGGAGCATGAGATGGCCGACTATCGGGCTGTGGTCTCGCCGTTGGTGTCCCGCGAACTTGATCGCATTCCTGAGCCGCATCGTTCCTCATACTTGAATCTCATCGCGCCGCTCGAACAGGTAGAGTTGACGGAAGAAGCTTCGATCCTCGCCGACGGCTATATTTCGCGCGGCATCTTTAATCGCAAATACATCGCCGACGCTTTGCACGTAGCAATTGCGTCTTGTCACAAAATAGATTATTTAGTGACGTGGAACTTCGGGCATTTGGCGAACGTGCGACGGCAGGCACGCATTCGACTTTTCAATACCGCCGCCGGCTTCTTTGTGCCGATGATCGTGACGCCCGAATTTCTGGTTTCGGAAGCGACGGAAGCGGTGAAGTGATCTGTAATCTGAAATTTTTGAGATTCAAGATTCAAGATTTAAGATCGCAATCGGCAATCGGCGTTCGGCAAATTGGCAACCGAAGATCGAAGATGTTTATGTATCGTAGACCACGCTTTCTCGAAGTTCTCCACGCCATCCGCGAAGAGATGTCGCGTGAAGTGGACTACGACGTAGACCTCTTCAGTGAAATGGTCCGCTCTGGTAAGCGACCGTCGCACGGCCCGGAGCGCAATATTCGCGGCTTCAAGAGTCGCGCACCAAAGGCCGAGGATCCGAAGGAGAACACGGTGCGCCATAGACAGCGCAAACGTGCCGGGTAATAATCATCTTTCATGAACTTAACTTTCGAGACAATCGGACTGGAAGTGCCCAGCGAGAAGGCGTTCAACTATCTGGCTGAGCGCGCCGGCGATCAGGGCGAGGCCACGCAACTCACTCGGCGCGGGGCGGTGCTGCATGGTCGTTGCTGGAAACTGGGTGAGGGTCTCGAAGTCTGGACCGTGCTTTACGAATCCGGCAGCGGCGATGTCTTCTATGCCGATTGCCGCCCGGGATTTCGTGCGCGTTATATTCAAAGCATCACTCCCTGGGCCTTGACGGAGTATGACGAGGAAGGCGAAGCGGTGGTTCACGGCTACTGTCAGGGCTCGGATGGCGAAGTGCTTTTTGAGTTGCAGAATCTGACCGAAGTTGGTCCCGCTGGATTCCGAGCACAGGAACTGCATGTCGGCTTATGCGGCCTGGCGTATCGCGCGCGCGTCCGTAAGGCGCCTGCCAAAACTCGCTGGCTGCCGCTTGAGAAGTCCGCGCCGTCGCGCGCCGCGCACGAAAATGATTGGACCCTGACGGGCAAGGTGATCGCCTTCAAGCCCTTGCGCAACCCCGTTTCCGGCAGCGAACTCTACTGGATTCATGTCGATCTGGATCGGATGAAGCTGGAAGTACTGGTAAATCAGCGCGCTCTTCGCGGCGACCCTTTGGTGGCCGGCGCCACACTCGATGCCGAGGTTTGGCTGCAGGGGCACGTGCTCGACGAACAGGCGCTGCGGCTCCGTTATGAAGGCGTCGATCGCGCGTCCGGCACGGTGAGTTTCTGGTCCGGATTGAAACGGCGAAACTGATTTGTCTCAGGTGGGCGCCCCCCGAAGCTATCTGAATGAAACGTCTGCTCTTCGTCAGCCTCATCGTCATCGTTATCCTCAGCGCGATTATCGGTGCCTACTTCTTCAATCAATACTGGATTCATCGCTATGACTCACTGGTAGCCAGGCAGGCCGGCATCTACCAACTCGATCCCGATCTCGTCTGGAGTGTGATCTATGAAGAGACCTACTTCAGTCCGTGGAAAACCGGGAAGGATGGCGAGATTGGGTTAATGCAAGTGACTCCCACAGTCGGGCGAGAATGGGCCTCAGAGACCGGCATGCGTGAATTAGAACGACAGATGGCCAGTGACCCGCGCAAGCTGCTTCACGATCCCGAACGAAACATTCAAATAGGTTGTTGGTATCTCGAAAAATTGTATTTGCAGTTTCGCAATGTGCCCGATGCGGAAACGCGGATGCTGGCTGCGTACAACGCCGGTCCCAGCCGGGCCACTGAATGGAATCGAACGGCCGCCGGCGCTCCGGCCCTCTCGGGTGATGAATTCATCAAGCGCATCGAGATTTCTTCGACCCGCGCATACGTCACCGCGATCATGGAGCGCTACCGCAAACTTAAGCAGCAGCGCGGTCCGGGCAACGCAAACCAGCAGCGTAGTGCGCTATCGAGCGGGACACTCGTTACAGAACCGGGAGCGGTAGCGACCGGGTCCCGCATTCAATGATCAAGAATTTTCATCAAGACGAACTTCGGCCCCGAGGGCTTGAGTGTAAGATCCGGTCGCTTCCACCACCCCACACGGGCCGCCCGCTTGGGGACCCCGGTCCGCTCCCGGTTCTGTAACCAATGACGACTGTCTATAGCGCTCGGTGGGTTCTGCCAATCTCTTCGGCGCCTCTACTCGACGGCGCGATCGCGATCGCCAATTCTGAGATCGTTGCAGTGGGCGGGCGTGCTGATCTGCTTGAGCGATTTCCTGAAGCACGCTTTCAAGACTTTGGCGATGCGGTCATCCTTCCCGGACTCGTTAATGCTCATTCTCATCTCGAACTGACGGCGATGCGCGGGTTCCTCGATGCCGAAGCGTCGGATTTTTTTGCCTGGCTCAAGAAATTGACCAGCGCTCGCAGGGAGCGGATGACTGTCGATGATCTGCGCGTCTCGGCCGCCTGGGGCGCATGCGAGGCGGCCCGCGCTGGGGTGACTTGTGTTGGCGACGCGAGTGATGCGGCGGCCGAAAGCATGAAAGCACTGCGCGAGGTCGGCTTGCGCGGTACCGTGTATCAGGAGTCGTTCGGCCCAGATCCGAAGCTGGCAAACGAGAACTTTGAAGAACTTCGCGGCAAGGTTTATAGGCTCAGAGAAATTGAGACGGCATTGGTCCGAGCGGGAGTTTCGCCGCACGCGCCCTACACCGTCTCTGCGCCACAACTCGAACTGATTGCCGGCTTCGCGGCCGCCGAAAGGCTGCCCCTGATGATGCACGCCGCGGAGTCCGTTTTCGAAGAACTGCTCGTGCGTGAGGGTCGCGGCCCGTTCGCTGAGGGTCTGGCCCAGCGTGGCATCGATTGGAAAACACCAGGCACTTCAACGATTGAGTATTTGCGGAATCACGGCGTGCTCGGCGCTGCACCTTTGCTCGCCCACTGTATCCGCGTCGACGATAGTGATCTGGAAAGTATCAGGCAGAGTGGTGCGAGCATTGCCCATTGCCCCAAGTCAAATGCGAAGCTGGGCCACGGTCAGGCGCCCTTCGGCAAATTTCTTGAAAGTGGTGTGACTGTGGGCTTCGGCAGCGACTCAGCAGCGAGTAACAATACGTGCGACATTTTGGAAGAAGCAAGGTTCGCGACGCTGCTGGCCCGCAGCGGAATGAGCCACTGGCACACAGGTTCGCACACGGCAACCGGTCAACTCAGTGAACGAATACCTGACGCTAACGATGCGCTGCGGACGGCGACGCTTGACGGAGCGCGGGCGCTGGGACTCGCCGGACAAGTCGGGGAGCTCGGTGAGGGCATGCAAGCTGACTTTATCGTGATCTCGCTAAGCGGCATCTCGCAAGTTCCGGTTTATGACCCGGCCTCGGCGCTGATTTTTGCGTCGACAGGGCGCGATGTGATCATGACTGTAGTGGCAGGCAGGGAAATCTATCGAGACGGCCGCCTGCTCACTGTTGATGAAGACAGTCTGCGTGCGAGAATGAACGAGATTGCAGAGAAAATACGGAGTTAGATCTTTGGTCTATGGGCTTGTGCTGTTCGCTTGTCTGCCGGCAACAAAACTCCAGAACGCCATCAAGGATTTTGATCGCTGAGTCGGTTGGTGAGTGGCCACCAAGAACAAGACGTGCGATCTCAAATTTGAAATCTTAAGTAATTTGAAATCACAGATCACGAATTCAAATCGATGAACATCCTGGTCCTAAACTGTGGCAGTTCAACCATCAAGTTTCAGTTGATTGCCACCGATCTCGAGCAAATTGCACAGAACACTGATCGGCGTCTGGCCGGTGGCAGCATTGAGCGCGTCGGCGGAGAAGCGATCATCACGCTGCAGGTGAACGGCCGTGAAGCCGAGCGTTCCACAGCGACCTTGCGTGACACACGCGCGGCCATAGACATGATCGTGCGCTGGGCCTGCTCAGACTCTGCGGGTATTTCTGAAATGCAGAGCGTTGCCGACATTCATGCCGTGGGGCATCGCGTAGTTCATGGGGGCGAGGCTTTTACGCATTCAGTTTTGATCGACGATGAAGTTTTGCGAGGTATCGACCGCTGCATCGATCTGGCGCCGCTGCATAACCCGATGAATATCAAGGGCATCGTCGCCGCGCGTGAAGTCCTGGGAGGCGGGCTGCCCCAGGTCGCTGTTTTCGATACCGCGTTTCATCAGACTTTGCCGGAACACGCTTTTCTATATGCGCTCCCGTATCAACTCTACCGGCGGCATCGCATTCGTCGCTACGGTTTTCATGGCACTTCACATCGCTACGTCGCTTATCGTTATCGACAGATTCGCAACCTGGAGCGCGAAGCGACGAACGTGATCACGCTGCACCTCGGCAATGGTTGCTCAGTGGCGGCGATTCGCGACGGTAACTCGCTGGACACTTCAATGGGGCTCACACCGCTCGAAGGGCTGGTAATGGGAACGCGATCGGGAGACATTGATCCGGCGATCGTCGACTTCATTGGCGCCAAAGAAGGGCTTTCGGCCCACGAAGTCGATACGCTCTTGAATAAGCAGGCGGGCCTGCTCGGCATTTCCGGTTTGACGAACGACATGCGCGAGTTGCTCGCAGAGGCTCATGAGAATAATGATCGGCGTGCGCGCCTGGCGATTGATATTTTCTGCTACCGGGCACGCAAATACATTGGCGCCTACCTGGCCGCTGTTGGCGGCGCGGATGCCGTGATTTTTACCGGCGGCATCGGTGAGAACTCAAGCGAGGTCCGTGAGAAAATTTGTGAAGGACTTGAGTGGCTCGGCCTCGATCTCGACACCGAGCGCAACGCCCAGCATCAACACGGACGCGAAGGTTTGATTAGCAAGGATGGTTCACGGCTGGCGGCATACGTGATCCCAACTGATGAAGAATTGCTGATCGCGCGCGATACCGTGCGCTGCGTTCGCGGCGCGCCGCAACGATTCTAGCAGGTTGCTGAAAGAGTGATTACGATCCACGAAGCAGCGCGAAGTCACACGAAAAGTGTGCGGTTTGCTTAGTGTTATTTCGTGTTCGTTCGTGCGACTTCGTGGATCGTATGCCTTTGCGGGAAACACGCTCTTTGGAATTGTTCGTTTAGATTGCGGACTTGTCCGCCGTGCCGAGCGAGGGGCACAAGTGCCCTATCTAACGGACAATTCCAAAGAACAGTTTCCCGCAAAGGCGCAAAGCACGCAAAACTTCTGGACCGTGAGTATTGGCCCCTCGGGCCTGAAGCCCAAGAAACGCTTCAGACCTGACGTCGGCATGTTTGAACTTTCTTCAAGTTTCGTCGGACGCTACACCGACGCACCAATCGCTTCATCAAAGATTTCCAACGCCACGTCGACGTTCTCACGGGTCAGGATGAGCGGCGGCGACCAGCGAATCGAGTTTGAGCCGCAGCCGAGCAAAATCAATCCGCGCTCGAAACACGCCACTTCGACGCGATCTCGCAACGCGGCATCTTCTATCTTGCTGTGCTTGTCCTTGACGAACTCAACACCGAGCATCATGCCCATGCCGCGCACGTCGCCGATACATTCGTACTTGCGCATCAGCTTTTCCAGACCGGTTTTCAAATAGGCGCCAGTGTCCGCGCTGTTTTGCACCAGCCCTCCCTGCAGCAGCTCGATCGTTTTCAACGCGGCGGCGATACAGACCGGATTGCCGCCAAAGGTCGAGGCGTGGGCGCCCGGCTTCCAATTCATCAGGTCGGCGCGCGCGACGGTCGCGCCTATAGGCAGGCCCGAGGCGATCCCTTTGGCGATGGTAATGATGTCGGGTTGCAGATCATAATACTCGCTGGCAAACATCTTCCCCGTGCGGCCCATACCCGACTGCACTTCGTCGACGATCAGCATGATGCCGTGTTCATCACAGATGCGACGCAAGCCCTGCAGGAAGCCCCTGGGCGCGGGCACGTAACCGCCTTCGCCCTGTACGGCTTCAACCACGATACCGGCAACTTCATCCGCCGGTGTCGTCGTCTTGAACAAGCGTTTTTCGATCCAGTTCAAGGCGCCGCGCCCCGCGCCTTCGCCTTCACAATCCGCCTCGCTGAAGGGATTGCGATACTCGTTCGGATAAGGCACATGGACCACGTCGAGCACCGAGCGCTTGAAGCCCAGACGCTGGGCCACCTTCGAAGAAGTCAACGACAGCGAACCCAACGTGCGGCCGTGGAAACTGTTAAAGAACGCGATGAACTTTTCGCGTCCGGTCGCGTGCATCGCGAGCTTCAAAGCCGTCTCGACAGCTTCGGTGCCGCTGTTAGCAAAGTGTGTGCGCGTCGGCGATTTGACGGGAACGATCTCGTCCAGCTTCTCAGCCAATTGCGGCATCAGCGCGTAGTAATAGTCGGTGCCGCACATGTGGATCAGTTGTTCAGCCTGGCGCTGTATGGCGTTGACCACTTCCGGATGACAGTGGCCCGTGGAGCAGACTGCGACGCCGGCGTTGCAGTCGAGAAAGACGTTGCCGTCGACGTCTTCGACCCAAACGCCCTGGGCTCGTTCGGCGACCAGTTTGAAATTCGGACGGGGATACGATGGGTTTACGAACTGGGCATCGGCCGCGATGATCTCCTGCCCTTTTGGTCCGGGCAGCGCGGTCTTGATCTCGGGTCGTTTGGGTGGAGCTATGGTTGCTGACATGGTCTCTCTCTCCTTTGAAAAACAACGGATACTTTCGACGGAACGTCGATGAACCACGAGGCGCGGGCTCATCTGAGCGAGGCGAAACAGAAGAGAAGGGGACTAATCCGCGAAGAGATTCGCGCGAGAATCGAGCGGTCGGAAGTGCAGTGGCTGTGGATCGAACATTTCAGGTGACCTCGGAGCGCTTTGGATATTACCACTTCATGGCCCGGTTGGGTAAGTCTTCGAGTTGAGCGCCTCTAGTGTCCTGACTCTAAAGTTCGCTGAACAATTCGTACCGGATGGCCCGGCTGCAGAGCAGTCAAATGTTTATAGCCAGATGTCATCGAAAGTACTTGCTTAGCTCCGGAGGAGCGCAATGTCCGGTACCTCCCCGGATATCTCGCTCCTCCGGAGCGAAGAATCTATTGGGTATCGATTCTATAAACATTTGGCTGCTCTGCAGCCAAGGCGATTTGCCTCCATTTATTAATAGAACTTTAGAGTCAGGACACTAGCAGGCTGCTGAAAAACAAGGTGTATGGATTAAGGAATGCATACGATCCACGAAGTCACACGAACGAACACGAAATAACACTAAGAAAACCGAGTCTCTTTCGTGTGATTTCGTGCTGCTTCGTGTAATTTCGTGGATCGTAAATCACTTTTTTAGCAGCCTGCTAGGCCACCCCACCAGGGTTGCTCAATCGATCCCTAACGCGGCGACGTGAGTGAGATTCTGAGCGGGAATTCGACTTGGCGCTGAGTCTTAGAATTCAAGAAACTCTTCAGGATAATGTGAAAGATCGAGTCTCTCTTCGTCAGGTATCGGTCTGATGCCCCACTGTTGCATCGCCAGTGCGCCGAAGAGGATTTCGATCGGCTTGCCGTCTTCATCTCTGCCGATCTCGTCGATTACCAATGCGTGGGTTGAAATCGAGTGACCCTGGATTTCGGCTTCGAGAAGCGCTGCGGTGTTTGTCTCTTTTACGCCGCCGCCCAGGGCGGTTCGGTGTGGGCGGATTAGAGACGTCGTCAGGATCTGCGCGACTGATGGAATCACATAGGTATTTCGAGCGCCGGTATCGAACAGCGTCCAGCATTCTTGCCCGTCAACCTTGATTGTCTGTCTGATTTTTCCCATCTAACCGGTTTTTTGGCCGCTCCTCATAACTAATCTTGCGCCTGGAAACAGCTCTTTGACAACCCTAATTACAGGCGTTCATCTTACAGTTAGCGAGTCTATGAAGATTGCCGCAGAGCTACCCGGTCGCTACCGCTCGCGGTTCCGTATCGCTTTCTTTTGGCGTCCAGCGAAGCACCGGCTTGCGAGCGGCAGCGGCTTCATCGAGCCGCCCGATACGTGTCGAGTGAGGGGCACTCAAAACGAGTTCCGGAGTTTCGACGGCCTCAAGCGCGATTGAGCGCATGGCCTCGATGAACTGATCGAGTTCCTGGTGACCGACTGATTCGGTAGGTTCGATGAGCATCGCTCCGGAAACGATCAGCGGAAAGTAAATGGTCATCGGATGAAAGCCGTAGTCGATTAGACGCTTGGCGATGTCGAGGGTGTGCACGCCTTTGCGCGATTGTCGCTTATCGGTGAAGACGACTTCGTGCATCGGGTCGGCGTCAAAAGGCTTGTCGTAATCTGAAATCAGCCTTTGAGCGATGTAGCGCGCATTCAAGACGGCCGCTTCGGTCGCCTCACGCAGTCCGTCGTAGCCATGCGTTTGAATGTAGGCGAGCGCGCGCAGCATCATCCCATAGTTGCCATGAAAAGCTTTCACTCGACCGATCGATTGCGGATAATCGAAGTCGAGTTTGAAGCCCACGCCATCGCTACCGCCCGCAGTACTGACCACGCGGGGAACGGGAAGAAACGGCGCCAACTCTGGCGAGCAGCAGCATGGACCACAGCCTGGGCCACCGCCACCATGCGGAGTCGAAAAAGTCTTGTGCAGGTTCAGGTGAATCACATCGACGCCCATGTCGCCTGGCCGCGCTACTCCTACCAGCGCGTTCATGTTGGCGCCGTCCATGTAGACGAGCCCGCCGGCATCGTGCACGATCCCGCAAATTTCCCGAATATTCCTTTCAAACAACCCGAGGGTATTTGGGTTGGTGAGCATCAGTCCGGCGACGTTTCCACCTGCGCAAAGCTCTCGCAAGTGAGCCAGATCGGTTAGTCCCTCGGCAGTCGATCGGATCGTCTTTACTGAAAAGCCGGAGAGATGCGCCGACGCCGGATTCGTACCGTGCGCCGAGTCGGGTATCAGCATCGTGCGCCGGTTGGCGGATGCTTCCTTGCCGTCACGCGCGTCAATAAACGCGCGAATGATCATGACCCCGGTCATCTCGCCGTGTGCGCCGGCGGCCGGTTGCAACGAGATGCCCGGCAGTCCCGTGATTTCGGCCAGCGACTCTTGCAGTTCGTAGATCACACGCAGCGCGCCCTGTGCGTCCTGCTCGACAGTGAGCGGATGCAGGTTCGCAAAGCCGCCGATGCGGGCCACACGTTCGTTCAAGCGCGAGTTGTATTTCATCGTGCAGGAGCCGAGCGGATACATGCCAAGATCAATCGAATAGTTCCAGGTGGACATGCGCACAAAGTGCCGAATCACATCGACCTCGCTCACCTCCGGCACTCCCTCAAGATCATCCTCGCGCAGAAAACGCTGTGGGATAAGGTCGTTGATTGATTGCTCATCGACATCGAGCGCCGGCAGACGGTAACCAACGCGCCCGGGCTGTGAGCGCTCAAAGATCAGCCCTTCGTTTTGGCTGGGATGCGCGGTGACTTTTGTGATGTTGCGGTCGCTCATGTTTCAAGGAGTAGCATAAACTTTAGTTTGTGATCTCTGTCGCGGAATCGCAGTTCTGTAACGGAATCACAGACTAAAGTCTATGCTTACGATCACAGATTGAAGTCTATGCTACGAGTATCAACGACAAACTGAAGTTTATCGGACACTGTCCAGCGCGTTTACCAGGTTGTCGATATCGGCCCGCGAATTCAACTCAGTTACGCAGATCAGAAAATCATTAGGCCGATCGGCAAAATAGCGCGACAGCGCCAAACCACCGTTGATGTTTCGTTCGCTCGCGAGCCGTTCCAATAACGCGCTTGCTTCAACTGGTGCGCGCACTACAAACTCATTGAAATACGCGCCTGAGAAGGGAAGCGAAAAACCCTCGAGCTGTGCGATGCGGCGCGCGGCGTAACTCGCCTTCTGCGCACACTGGTGCGCGACTTCCTGCAGTCCGCGGCGGCCCATGGTCTCCAGATAGACAGTCGCGGCGAGGGCGATCAAGCCTTCATTAGTGCAGATGTTCGAAGTGGCTTTCTCGCGGCGGATGTGTTGTTCGCGGGTAGCGAGTGTCAGCACAAAGCCGCGACGACCCTGCTGGTCGTAGGCTTCGCCGACCAGTCGTCCGGGAATTTGGCGCGCGTACTTTTCGCGCGTGGCGAACAACCCGACATAAGGTCCGCCAAACGAAAGCGGCACGCCGAATGACTGCCCCTCGGCTACGACGATGTCCGCTCCGCAGGAACCCGGCGGTTTTAGTAATCCCAGGGAAATCGGTTCAGTGATGGCGACGATCAAGAGCGCACCCACCTGATGCGCAGCGTCAGCGAGCGCCTGCAAGTCTTCAATGCAGCCAAAGAAGTTTGGCGATTGCACGATCAGCGCGGCCGTCTTGTCATCGAGCCCGCGCAGGCTTGCAGCCGATGTTTGGCCGCTCATTGCCTCAAACTGCGCGTGTTCCAGATCGATTCCGGCGTGCTGCACGTACGTATGCACCACTTCCAAGTACTCCGGATGAACCGAGCCGGCAGCGATGACCTTCGTCCGCCGGGTGACACGCTCGGCCATCAGGACCGCCTCGGCGAGTGCGGTCGAGCCGTCGTACATGGATGCGTTCGCGACTTCCATACCCGTCAACTGGCAGACCAGCGTCTGAAACTCAAAGATTACTTGCAGCGTGCCCTGAGAAATTTCCGGTTGATAAGGTGTGTAGGCAGTGAAGAACTCTGAGCGCGAGATGATCGCGTCGACTACGGTGGGGATGTAATGCGAGTACGCGCCGGCGCCTAAGAAATTCGATCGGCGAACGGCGCGATTCTGCTCGGCCATCTGTTCGAAGCCGGCGAGCAGTTCTATCTCCGAAAGTGCGGCGGGTGTTTGCAAATGCCCGCGTAATCGCAAATCTTCAGGGATTGAGTGGAATAGTTCTGCCGCAGAGCTGAGTCCGATTTGCCTGAGCATCTCGGCCCGTTCTTCGGGCGAGTTGGGAATGTAGCGCAAGTTTACTCTGTCTCTTTCGTGAAATCTTCGTACTCAGCAACGGTCAAAAGGCTGTCGACCTCTCCGGGGTTCGACATCTTCACGCGAATCATCCAGGCCTCGCCATAGGGATCGCTGTTGACCTTTTCCGGATCGTCCTGAAGGGCATCGTTGACTTCCGTGACCTTGCCCGAAACCGGCGTGAACAATTCTGAAACTGCTTTCACGGATTCGACTGAGCCGAAGGCTTCCTGCGCCGCCAATTCATCGCCTGCCTTGGGTAGTTCGACGTAAACCACATCGCCGAGAGAGTTCTGCGCGTAATCGGTGATGCCGATCGTCGCTATGTCGCCCTTGACCCTGACCCACTCGTGGTCTTTGCTGTAATGAAGATCCTCTGGGATGTTTGCCATAAGCTGTGAGCCTTTCCTCCTCGTACCATTTGCGGCTCGGCCGCTCAAACTGTAACGCAAACTGTTAGACCCGGTGGCAATCGCGACTGCCTGACTGGGACCGCGGGCGTCCCGCCCGCTTCGTTATTAACCATAACTTACTGCCTATCGGAACTGAAGGCTGCCCAAAGACGGCGGGCGGGACGCCCGCGGTCCCAGTAAGTGCGCGAATTTCGTTACCGCCGCTCCCGTTTGTAAAAAGGCGTGGGGGCGACTTTCGCGCACACCGGCCGCCCGCGGACATCGATCTGAATTTCCTGTCCTTCAGCAGCGAACGCAATGGGTACATATGCAAAGCCGATATTCTTTTTCAGATAAGGAGCCGGGCTGCCGGATGTGACAATGCCAACGCGATTGCCGTCGACCAGCACGTCCTGACCATCCCGAGCGATCCTCCGGTCGGTCACTTCAAACCCAACCAAACGGCGCTTCAGCCCCTGTTCCTTTTGTTGGGCCAGTGACTCGCGACCAAGAAAGTCGCCTTTATTGAACTTGCAGATCCAGCCAAGGTTGGCTTCGAGCAAAGTCGTTTGCTCGTCAATTTCGTGCCCGTAGAGGCACATTCCGGCTTCCAGTCTCAGGGTATTGCGTGCTGCCAGACCGCAAGGGAGAATGCCTTCAGGAGCGCCGAAGTTGCCTGCGCTCAGCAACCTTTCCCAAAGCGATTCTGCCCGCTCGGCCGCGGCGTAAACTTCGAAGCCATCCTCACCCGTGTATCCCGTACGCGAAACGATCGCGGGCACGCCGTCTACGCTGCCTTCGCGGAAATGATAGTACTTGATTTCAGCGAGGGGGACATCCGTCAGCGGCTGCAAAATGCCAAGCGCGTCGGGACCTTGAATAGCAAGCTGGCAATAATCATCGCTGACATTGCTTAACTCGACAGCTTGATCCCGATGCTGAGACTTAATCCATTGCCAATCCTTTTCCGTGGTTCCGGCATTGACTACCAGCAGCAAGTGGTCCTCAGCAAAACGATAAACAAGCAAGTCGTCGATCACGGTTCCAGCGGCGGTGGTCAGCGCCGAGTACTGCGCCTGGCCGTCTACAAGTCTGGACGCGTCGTTCGAGGTGATGTAGTTGACAAAAGGAATAGCGTCGTTTCCGCGCACATCGATCTCGCCCATGTGCGAAACGTCGAAGAGACCTGCGCGGGTGCGTGTACGCTGGTGTTCTTCAATCGTGCCGGCGGGATATTGCACAGGCATATCCCAGCCTCCGAAGTCGACCATGCGGCCGCCCAGACGCCGGTGCGCGCCGTTCAGTGGCGTTTGCTTCAAGTCTGGCGCAGTTGCACTCACGCGTGTTCCTCGGATCGAGCGAGGTCGATTTGTAGGGAGTCAATCATTGGTTACGAAGTCGAAAACCTAGCATGCGCAATCCGGTGCGTCAAGCGCAGTATTGGACCGCATTAGCGTGCAGGTTGAAGTGATTAGAAGAGAGGCTAGACCACGAGCGCTTGCCGGGAGCGCGGGCATCCTGCCCGCCGTCTTTGGCAAACACTCGCTGGTTCCTGAATCGAAGGCTGTCGTATCTTAGCGGGCAGGATGCCCGCGCTCCCGGCAAGCGCTCCCGGCTTGC
>Ga0179594_10000014_pt1 | contig 82937 bp, 61 predicted proteins | sample CZOMad1_1_08_16f_FD_148625 | JGI IMG/M metagenome (GOLD analysis project Ga0179594, IMG submission 148625) | Vadose zone soil fungal communities from Angelo Coast Range Reserve, California, USA - CZOMad1_1_08_16fungal (Illumina Assembly) | ecosystem: Environmental > Terrestrial > Soil > Vadose...
GGCCGCGACCTGCCTGATGTGCGCAACAATCAGGCGAGTGCCTTGTGGATCGTGAACGTCGAGTCGGGCTCTCAGCGCTTACTAACCCGGGACGACGCCATGCAACCGTCATGGTCACCAGGCGGAACACGCGTCGCCTATTGGTACATGCCGCCCAGCGCCGGCCCTCGCGATATCGCGACGATTCCTGCAAGCGGCGGCAGTCCCATCGTGGTCACCAAAGACGGCACGACCAACTGGAATCCGGTTTGGTCTCCTGATGGCAAGTTTTTGTATTACGCCAGCGACCGCAGCGGCAACATGAGTTTCTGGCGCGTAGCGATAGACGAAAAGACCGGCGAGACGCTGTCCGAGCCCGAGGCCGTAGTGACGCCTTCGAAATTCAGCCGGCACCTTGGGTTTTCTCGTGACGGCCGGCGAATGATCTATGTGCAGACGAATAATCAATCAAACATTCAGGCTGCCCAATTTGACGCTAAGACTGAAAAGATGATTGGCGATCCGTTTTGGATTACGCGCGGCGACCGGCAGGTGGCGGGTCCTGAACTCTCCGCTGACGGCACGCGATTCGTAATGCGCCTGCCTCGCCGGACGCAGGACGACATTGCATTAGTCAACCGCGACGGCACGAATTGGCGTGACTTGACCAACGACAAATTCTTTGACCGTTACCCTCGCTGGTCGCCGGATGGGAAGAAGATTGCCTTCACGTCGGACCGCACCGGTCACTATGAAATCTGGACCATCGATGCCGACGGCACGAATCTGCGGCAGGTGACTTTCCACGGTTCGGCTGAAACGTCATTTCCGATCTGGTCGCCGGACGGGCAGAAATTGATCTGCAGGATCGATCTGGTACCGGTGATCCTGGACATGACCAGAGCCTGGGCCGAGCAGACTCCACAACCGCTGCCGCGGCCGGATATCTCAGATCGCTTTGTCGTTTGGGATTGGTCACCGGACGGCAAGAAACTGGCCGGATTTTTTGAAGGAAGGGAAACCGGCATTGGCTATTTCTCTTTTGAGACAAATCGTTACGAGCGCATCGCCGAGGTTAATGCACTGCCGATGTGGTTGCCGGACAGCCGCCGCCTGGTCTACTCGCATGAAGGCAAAGCATTCATCGCGGATATCATTACGAAGAAAACGCGAGAGCTCTTTGCGAGGCCGCCGGACGAAATTCGCGCGGTCGCGGTCAACCGGGATAACCGGTTGCTCTACTACATGGTGGCTTCGGCTGAGAGCGATATTTGGTTATTGAATCTGGAGTGAATAGCGTTAGTCTGGAACACTGAGGGCGTTGGATAATTTCCGGCCCAGGCCGGGGGCCCCGCGCGGGCAGCCCGCGTGGGGTGGGAGAGTTGCCGCAACCCTGGTCCAGATTCCCAGCCATCTTCAGATGGCTTTTCCGAAGGGTTGCTAGACCAGCGCTTTTAGCACGGGGTCACCAGCAACAGAGGATCATCAGCGCGCTTTAGCGTGCTTCATATTAGGAGTTAGGCCGATTGCTAAAGCACGGACAAGACCGTTGAAACGGCCTTTCTGAATTCCAGGGCAGTCTGACCCGGCCGTAAAACGGCTGGTCTAGTAACCCCTCCGGGGAGCCCCCTAAAGGTGACTCGAAGAAATCCTTGGGTCCCTGGTTACTGGTACAGTATTGACGTCGCAGAGTCTGCGGCTATGAAAGTGATGAGGCGCGTAGAGGACAACGGGCCGCGCCTTCCTTCAGGTTGGCAATTGTCGACCGGCGCCGGCATTGGACTTTCGAATACGCAGCAGCGTCTGGCCCAACTGTACCCGGCGACGCACCAGTTTACGATCAGCGAAACGGCGGCCGGCGGCGTGATCGCCGAAGTGGTGATCCCCTACCAGGAACCGTGATTACCTTTGCGGCTTCGTTTCTTTGCGGACTTTGCGTGACAGCATAGTGCAAATACAAAACATTTCAGGCAAAGGCGCAAAGAGGCAAAGGCGCGAAGCCTGAAAGTAATGCACCACTCGCAGCCGGTCTTTACCGGACGCAGTGCTTATCATTTTCGCGATCCGGGATTCCTCGGGATCATGGATGTCGAAGACGACGTGGTCTACCTGCACCTGAAGAAAGGCCGCAACGATGTCGTCCTGGGCCTGGCGGATTATTTTGGCGGCTGGGGATTCATCGCCTGGATGATTTGCAGGGCATCAGGATGGAGTGATGCAAACCTGAGCGACAATTAGAGATCCGTGTCCGGAAGAGCTGAGAGACCGTGTCAAAACTCAGTTGAGTGCAATTTAGAAGCGAGAGATTGAAACGCAAAGGACGCAAAGGTTTTTCGCTAAGGACGCAAGTTTTTTGCCGGGTGGAATATTTTGCGCTCCTTTGCAGTTTACCTTTGCGTCCTTTGAGTTAAAATTTTCCCAGAATTAAGGACCCACCGTCGACACCTCACCACTACTCTACAAACCAATTTATTGTTTGCCGAATTGCCGCCCACGGGTATGATGCAGACTCTATAGCGTTCAGCGTTTTTCGGTCCGTCTCGCTCGTCTAATCCTTCATTCCTGTTGGAGGTGGCCCCATGCCACAGAAAGACTTATTGCAGTTATTAGAGCGCATTCATCTGCGGCTCGACGAAAGCATGGTCGGGATTGGCGCGGAGGTTACCGATCTGCCGCCGGCCGATCTGGCTGAGCTGATCAACCAACTAACGCTGGCCGAAGCCGCCGCCGTTGTGTCGCTCTTGCCCGTAACCAAGGCCGTCGAGATTTGCGACCAACCGACAATGCGCCGGCGCGCCGCGATCCTGGAACAACTGGAACCGGGCCGGGTGGCGCAAATTCTCGCCGAACTTTCCGCCGACGAGCGCACCGACATTATTCAGAAGATGGGTCTGCATGAACGGCATCGGATCCTGCCGCAGCTCAGCTCGGAGATACGCAAAGAAGTCGAAGGCCTGTTGCAGTACCCGCCGCACACGGCCGGCGGCAATATGACCACCGAGTTCGTGCGGCTGGATCCGAAGATGACGGTCGGTGACGCGCTCAAACACATTCGCACCGTGGCCCAGGACAAAGAATCAATCTATGCATGCTATGTGATGGAGCCCAACACCGCGCACCTGCTGGGCGCCGTCTCGCTTCGCGATCTGGTGATGGCCGAGCTCGACAGGCCGCTTACCGCGGTAATGCGTCGCAAGCCGGTGACCGTCAATGCCCTGGACGACCAGGAAGCCGTGGCGAAAAAGATCGCCAAGTACAACCTGCTGGCCGTGCCCGTGCTGGAAAAGGATCAAAGCGTGGTCGGGTTTGTGACGGTTGACGACATCATCGACGTTCTGGTCGAGGAGCAGACCGAAGACCTCTTGCGCATGGCCGGCGTCGAGCCGGGCGCGTTGGATAGGCCTTACTTTGATAACCCGATTTTTACTGTGGTGCGCAAGCGCATCGGTTGGCTGCTGCTCTTGTTTGTGGCCGAGACGTTTACAGGCACCGTGTTGCGCCACTACGAAGGCGAACTAGCGGCGGTGGTCGCGTTGTCATTTTTTATTCCGCTCTTGATAGGCACAGGCGGCAATGCCGGGGCGCAAACCGTGACCACGATCATTCGCAGCATTGCGCTGGGCGAGATTCGTCTGCGGCAAGCCGGCCGGGTGCTGGCCCGCGAAGCGAGCATTGGCATCATGATTGGAGTACTGGTCGGCACGGTGGCATTCTTTCGCGCTTTGCTTTGGGGCCAGGCATCGCCGCTGGCCTTGACCGTGGCGATCACGGTAGTCGTAATTTGCACCTGGTCGACGACAGTGGGCTCGGTCATTCCGATTGTGGCTGAACGTTTCGGCGTCGATCCGGCAGTGCTTTCGGCGCCGCTGATCACGACGCTGGTCGATGCCACGGGTTTGATTATTTACTTTTCGATCGCGAAGGTGATACTGCATTTATAAGCATCACCGCGCGCGACATCTGTGGGAACGGTCGATAGTTTCTGCTACCATTCGGGCCATGAATTATCACGACATAATCACTATCGAGCCGGGCAAGCGGAGCGGCAAGCCGTGCATTCGCGGAACTCGGATGACGGTAACCGACGTGTTGGAGTATCTGCCGGTGGGATAACTGATGAAGAAATCCTGGCAGCCTTCCCTGATCTGACTGCCGAGGACATCCGCGCGTGTCTTGCGTTCGCAGCAGATCGCGAACGCAGGCTAGCGACACCCCCACAAATATGAAACTCCTTATTTGATCAAAATCCCGAGCCGAATCGATGAGCGGTTGCTATGGCGTCTGACAATACCTATCAAATCAGTATCGACGGAGTGTGGACATTGGCAGAGTTCTATGAATTTCCGCACGTCTACACGCAGGTCTATTCCTTATGTATTCACTTGAATTCCCGAACAGCGTGGATGAGGAAAGACTTAACAAGACTTATCAAGCATATCCGTGGGCGGGTGGCTATAGTGCTGTAAATTTCTACAACAACCTTTACTACATGCTACCTGCAAAGGATAGACCTACTATTCTTTCGATGCGATATTCCTCACCGGGATGGATTGAATTAGGTCTCGCGCTGGCCGTTGCGGGCTTGATCAGGAAGCATGTTGTTAAGGCAGTATTGGAAATTAGCTCGGCGTACACGCAAATCCATAAGGAAATGCAGGACAGGAAGCTCCTTCGGATGGACGTAAAAGAGAGACAATTAAAGCTGACTCGCGCTGAACTTGAGTTTGTCCTGAAGTCTTCTCGTTGGTTTGCTCATAAGTTAGAATTCGAGCAGCTGGAAGCGCTAAACGAATTAACAGGCAACAGTCTCACATCCCTAAAGATCTTGTTATCCTACTATCGAAGAATCAGAAAATTGAAAGGATATGTAGAGAAACGCAAACTGGAACTCTAGGGGGGAGTCGAAACCGTGTCCGCTCCGTTAGCCATCAATCCAGAAACCGCTGAAATCCTCGCCGCTCAGGCCAGGACCCACGGCCTCTCAGTCGACGAATACTTGAGGAGTCTGCTTTTGCAGCAAGACGAAGAATCTCACGAAAAACCGCTCTACGAATCAGCCACGTCGGAAGAGTGAGTTCGCGCTTTTCATGAATGGGCAGCGAGCCATTCTGTCCAGCCAGGAATCGCGGACGACAGCCGGGAGAGCATCTATCAGGGGCGCGGTGAATGAGTGTACTCCTTGATACAAATATTCTCACTCGTGCCGCTCAACCGACACACCCGATGCACGAGAGTGCCGTCGACGCGGTCACTGCGCTTAAAACTCGCGGCGAGGATCTTTGTATCGTCCCCCAAAACCTGGTCGAGTCTTGGGCTGTGGCGACGCGTCCGTGAGTGCAAACGGCCTGGAGATGACAACCGCTCAATCTCAAACCGAACTTCGCCGAATCAAGAGCTTGTTTAGGTTTTTGCCAGACAGCGCGATGGTTCACGAGGAATGGGAGAGACTAGTGGCGCAGCAGGCCGTCTCTGGCAAGAATACTTACGATGCTCGTTTGGTTGCTGCGATGATTGTTCATGGGATTAATGAAGTTCTGATCTTTAACGGTGGTGATTTCAAACGCTACTCAGGAATCACCATTCTTGCTCCCGCGGCTCTGAAATGATCCAAGTCGATACGCGCGTCCTTGCCACGGTTTCACTCGACTGAATTTGCAACCCTTCAAAGAGGAGACCCGTAGTAACTCCTTTGCTCGACGTAATGCTTCGTGCTAAAAGAGGCACGCAAACCAGTCTGACCTTTCCGGAGGAACAACTAATGTTAAGTCCTTGTTTCTCGGCGGAGCTTTGTCGCCGAACGATGATTCTTACAGCTCTTCTAATCGTTGGTCTCACTTTCAATCATCAGGCGGCGCGAGCCCAGAACGGTCAGACGCGGCTCTTGCGCACGCCGACTGTGAGCGCGACGCAGATCGCCTTCGCTTACGCCGAAAACATCTGGACGGTGCCGCGCAGCGGCGGCAGCGCTCGCCGCATCACCAGCTTTCAGGGTCAGACTTCGAATCCGCATTTTTCTCCGGACGGAAAATGGATTGCTTTCAGCGGCGAGTACGCCGGCAACCTGGATGTGTATGTCGTACCTGCCGAGGGCGGTGAGCCTCGTCGCCTTACGTGGCATCCCGGCGCTGATTTGGTTCAGGGTTGGACTCCAGATGGCCAGTCGATTTTGTTTTCCTCGACGCGCGCTACCTGGACTCCGAGTGGCGCGCCACGCTTCTGGACCGTCCCGGCTGTGGGTGGTGTCGAATCACCGATGACCCTGCCGCGCGCGTATCAGGGCAAAATTTCGGCTGACGGTTCGCGCATCGCTTACCGCATGAACAACTCCTGGGATGAAGAGCGTCGCAACTATCGCGGCGGCCAGAACCGTCCCATCTGGATCGTCGATTTAAAGAGTTACGATCTGGTTTCGCCGCCCTGGACCGATTCCAAAGACATGGATCCGGTTTGGTCAGGTGACAGTGTGTTCTTCATTTCGGATCGCGACCGCGTGGCCAACGTCTGGAGTTTTGATACCGGGGCAAAGAAGCTCACCCAGATCACGAAGTTTACTGACTTCGATGTGAAGACGATGGATTCAGGGGCGGGTTCGGTCGTTTTTGAACAGGCCGGCTATATTCACGAATTGGATCCGAAAAGCGGCAAAGAGCACGTCGTCAACATTACGGCCACGGGAGACTTTCCCTGGATGATGCCCAGGTGGGAAGACGTGACCAGTCGCATGACAAACATGGGCCTATCGCCGACGGGTAAACGAGCAGTGGTCGAAGCCCGGGGAGAGATTTTCACGATCCCGGCAGAGAAGGGTGACGTGCGCAATCTGACAAACTCAAGCGGCTCGGCAGAGCGCGATCCAGCCTGGTCGCCGGACGGCAAATCCGTTTCCTACTTCAGTGACAAATCGGGCGAGTACCGGCTCTATATCGAAGCCCAGGACGGACTGACCCCACCGCGAGAAATCATCCTTGGTCATCCGACGCACTACTACACCGCATCGTGGTCGCCCGATTCAAAGAAGATTCTGTTCACGGATACGGGTCTGCGTGTCTGGGTCGTTGACGTCGCCAGCGGCCAGGCAAAAGTCATCGGCAACGATCCCTGGATGGTGCCGTCGCGTACTTTGAATCCGGTGTGGAGTCCGGACTCGAAGTGGGTAGCGTATTCGTCCCGACTCAAATCGATGTATCACGCGATCTTTGTCAGCAACGTCGAAAGCGGCGAGACCAAACAGATCACCGATGGTCTGGCTGATGCAGTCTGGCCCGCGTGGGATGCTAACGGAAAATATCTTTGGTTCCTGGCCTCAACTGACTTTGGTTTGCGTTCTCAATGGCTCGACATGACGTCGTATGATCACGACGAGACGTTTGGACTCTATTTCGCGGTGCTCAAGAAAAGCGATGCGAGTCCGCTGCTGCCGGAGAGCGACGAAGATCGGGGTGTCGGAACCGGCGGACGACGCGGCGCGCCTGGGGCCTGCGTCGGCGATACACCGATAGGCGCAGACGGCGTTCAAGGCGAGCAGCCGCAGACACCACGTGGTCCACGTCCCCCGGTGACAGTGCAAATCGATTTTGATGGGTTAGCGCAACGCGTAATCTCTGTGCCGGGAGTGCCCGAGCGGCAGTACACGCAGTTGCAGTCCGGCGTCGATGGGATCGTCTACTACCTGGAAACAACCGCGGGACGCGGCGGCGGCGGCGGAGCCTTTGCGGCCGGCAGTGAATTGTGGCGCTACCGGCTTTGTGATCGAAAGGCTTCTTTGTTCATGAACGGCGTGACTGCTTATGAAGTCAGCGCTGACGGTCACAAACTACTCTATCGTGCCGCCGGCGGCGGCGGCGGTGGCGGCCGTGGCCCGGCAGCGGCGGCGGCAGGTGGTCCACCCACGCCGTCACTCTTTATTGTTGATGCCGATCGCGCGATTCCACAGCCCGGACAGGGTCGGCTAAACGCGACGTTGCGCATGTATCTCGATCCACGTGAAGAGTTCAAACAGATCTTCAATGAAGGATGGCGCAACGAGCGAGACTATCTCTATGTGCCGAACATGCACGGTTCCGACTGGCCCAAAATGAAAGAGATGTACGGCCAGATGCTTTCTTATGTGATGCATCGTGCCGACCTCAACTACCTGCTCGACATGATGGGAGCCGAGATTGCCATCGGGCATTCGTACGTGCGTGGCGGCGACATGCCCGAAGTGCCGCAATCACCGGGCGGATTGCTCGGAGCTGACTTTGCCATCGAAAATGGTCGTTACCGAGTGACCAGAATCTATGACAACGAGAGCTGGAATCCTGAATTGCGCGCTCCGCTTTCGGTGCCCGGCGCAAACGTAACCGCGGGAGATTACATACTCGCAATCAACGGCGTGGAGTTGAAAGCGCCTGACAATATTCACCGGCTGCTTGACGGTACGGCCAACCGGCAAACGTCGCTGACCGTCAATGACAAGCCGGCGATGGAAGGCGCGCGCCATGTAACTGTGGTGCCCGTCGCTTCGGAACAAGCGCTGCGGACGCGAGCCTGGGTCGAGGCCAATCGGCGCTTGGTTGAAAAGCTCTCAGACGGGCAGTTGGCGTACGTCTATCTGCCAAACACCGGCCAGCCCGGGTACACCAGCTTTAATCGTTATTACTTTTCCCAGCAGGACAAGAAGGGCGCCATCATCGACGAGCGTTTCAACGGTGGCGGCTCGGCAGCCGACTATATCATCGACGTGCTGCAGCGCGATTTCGACGGCTACTTCAACAACGTCGCCGGCGATCGTTATCCGTTCTCGAGTCCGGCGGCCGGCATCTGGGGCCCAAAGGTGATGATCGTTAACGAAATGGCCGGCTCAGGCGGAGACCTGATGCCTTACATGTTCAAGCGCCGGAAGATTGGACTGCTGGTAGGCAAACGCACCTGGGGTGGATTGGTGCACACGGCCGACACGCCGACCTTTGTCGATGGCGGATCGATGATTGCTCCGCGCGGAGGATTCTTCACGCGCGACGGGAAATGGGCGGTTGAGAACGAAGGCGTGGCGCCGGATGTCGATGTTGAGAATTGGCCCAAAGACGTTTTGGCCGGACACGATTCACAGCTTGAGCGCGCGGTGCAAGAGGCGCTGCGCATGATGAAGGAACACCCGGTCGACCGCGCTACGAAAGAGCCGCCGTCACCAACCTGGGGCAAGCGTCCAGGCCAAAGATGAGTTTTGGCGCTAGTGCCCGGAAAACCAATTGGCTGCGGTGCAGGTAAGCTTCGGGATTCTCTGATTCACACCGCGGCTTCAGCCCGGTGTCGGGACCACGATTCAGAGATAGGAACCGTTTTAACGGTTTTCCGCTGTGGGCGTGGCACCTTTCGGAGAAACCGTTGAAACGGTTCGGTTATATCATCTGATCATTACTACAACACGGAGTTGTTGTATGCTCCGACCGAACCGGGGCAGGATGGGCGTCACGTGGATTCGATCTGGCCGCTTTGGAACCTGTTCGATCTAACTCCGGATGGCCGGGGAGAGAAGTGGTATCCACGACTCTACTATGACAAACCGATCGGCATCAGCGCGCGTTGATTTCGATTTCTGAAGAAGGAGCTGCAAATGAAAAGACGTCTGGCTTGTGTTTCCCTGACCGTGATCGCCATGGCCGGCGCGGTGTCCGTTTCGGCGCAAAACAAAAGCCCCGAGGACGCAATCCGCGACGCGGATCAGGGCTGGGCGCGCGTCTTTGCCGCCAAGGATCTGAAGGCCTCGGTCGAGTACTGTGCCGACGACGCGTCGTTCATGGCCCCGAACGCTCCAATTGCCATTGGCAAGGAGGCGATTGGCAAAGCGTTCACATTCTTTTTCACTTTTCCGGAACTCAAGATCAACTGGCGCCCGAATAAGATCGAAGTCGCGCGTTCCGGTGAATTGGGGTACTCGAGTGGCGCGTACGAGATGAGCGTCAAAGATCCCTCGGGAAAAACAATTGCCGATCACGGCAAGTATGTGACGCTCTGGAGGAAGCAGCGCGATGGCAGTTGGAAAGTGATCTACGACATCTTCAACTCCGACTTGCCGGCCACGCCCGCACCGTAGCCGTTATAACGCAAGCTGTCAGCTTGCGTTGTTGTGCGCGATGCTCCTCCTTTCGGGGAAAGGTATCGCCTTAATTCGCGCCATCTGGTGAGGTCTTTCATTGCTTCAAGGATTCGCGAGCCGTACTTCGCTGTTGTTTCCCTGACTTGGGAACTCGGTAAGGTTGAATCAATGATCAAATACGTAGCATTCCTGCGCGGGATCAATCTCGGCAGCCACAAGCAGATCAAAATGGCCGACCTGAAACGGATCTGCGAATCATTGGGATTGAAGAGCGTCAAGACATACATCCTGAGCGGCAATGTTCTGTTCGAGAGTGAGGAAGCAAAGCCCGAGGTTTTGAGAACGAAGATCGAGGCGGGACTGAATAAAGCCCTCGGGTACCAGGTCGATGTGATTCTGCGCACGGTGGCGCAACTCAAAGCCCTCGAGAAACTCGATCCCTTCAAGAAAGTAAAAGGGGATGCAGACGTCAAGAAATACGTGACCTTCCTTTCCGAGAAACACCAGAGCAAGCTGAGCGTGCCGTTTATTTCTCCGAAGCAGGACTGGCAGATCATTCGTCTCGAACCGCGCGAAGTATTCGTCGTGGCGTTTCCGGTAAAGGGCCGCTACGGTGAATCGATGGGCCTGATTGAAAAGGAATTTGGCAAGATGGTTACCACCAGGAACTGGAACACTGTGATTAAGATCCTGGCCCTGGCCGGCGAATGAAGATGATGGTCCTAAGTAGCTTTTCGTTTGGACTGGAGATCCGTATGATGAGACTTCGATGAAGGTTCGTGATGTTCTAAAACTGTTGCGGGATGACGGGTGGTATCTGGTAGTGACTGAGGGTAGTCATCGACAGTTCAAGCATCCGACGAAACCAGGTCGCGCTACAGTTTCAGGCCATCCAAGAGACGACGTGCATCCCAAGACTTTGAAGAGCATTTTGACTCAGGCGGGATTGAAGAAGGACTAAGGAGTGTGGATCGATGCAATACGCGATGATTATCGAACGAGGTGAAAGAAATTTTTCAGCGTACCTACCGGATCTACCCGGATGTATAGCGACCGGTTTGAGTGTCGAAGAAGTGAAACAGCGCATGAGCGAAGCCGTCGAACTGCATTTGCGCGGTATGCGCGAAGACGGATTGCCAATCCCTGAGCCAAGTCTCGTTGAATATGTAGAAGCAGCTTAGCTCCCGATTTATTCTGTCACGGTCGTTCCGTGATTGCCTCGCGATCCGAAGCACCCTCAAGCGCGACCCGTTGCGTCGAGAGTCATTTCTGGCTGAGCAAATCCGAAACGACTTCTGAGATCTGAGGATAGGTATTCATCGCGAGATACAAGAGTCTGTAGCGCGAGGGAAACAGAAATGATGAATCGCAGACAGTTGATCGCGCTCTTCTTCGTTTTGGCTTGCAGCGTGGCTGCGTCGCCTCGTGCGGTTGTACCGGTTCATCAGAAAGCGGCTGATGCTGCGGCCGTTGTTATTCCGTTCGAACTGGTGAACCGCCACATCCTGATCAAGGTCCGAATTAACAATTCCGCTCCGCTCTCGTTCATTCTCGATACCGGCGACAAATTGGCGATTGTGAATCTGGCGCGCGCCAGGGCTTTGGGCTTGAATCTGCAGGGGCAGATTAACGTCGGTGGCGCTGGCGCGGGAACGCTGAATGGATCTTTCGTTCGCAATGCATCGTTGACAGTGGCGGGACTCGAGGGGAATACCGAACCTGTAGTGTTGACGATACCTCTTGAAAATCTTGAGCCGCGGTTGGGCCACGCCGTGGACGGCATTATCGGCAGCGATTTCATGAGAAAGTTTGTGATCGAGATTGATTACCCGGCGCGCGTCTTGAGGTTTTACGACAAGGACAAGTTTGCGTACTCGGGATCCGGAGACAGCATTCCCGTGCGCTTGAATTCTTCCGGCCATGCAGTCATTCCCGCTGAGTTTGCCGTGGCCGGGCGGGCCGCCGTCAAAGGAAACTTTGTAGTGGACATTGGTTCCGGAGGAGCACTGGTTTTGCACAACCCGATCGTCGAGGCCGAGCACCTTCCGCCTCCGGATCAAAAGACAATTCTCACGCTGGGCGGCGTCGGCGCGGGCGGCAAAGTTTCCGGCCGTATCGGACGCATCGCCGCGCTGATCATCGGCAAATATCGCATCGATGAGCCGGTGACACTTTTTTCCAGCGATAAAGCCGGCGCCTTTGCCAACGCCGAACAGCAGGGCAATATCGGCGAGCGCATCCTTTCCAAGTTCACAGCTTTTCTCGACTATGCGCACGGTCGGATCATTCTGGAGCCGAACGCGAGTTTCAAGAATCCGATTAGCCCGGTGATGAGTGGCCTGGGCCTGGTGTCCGAAGGAGCGAATTACATGACGTTCCGCGTTGATGAGCTGTTGGAAGACTCTCCCGCCAGTGAGGCTGGATTGCGGAAAGACGACATCATCCTTGCCGCCGACGCTCGCCCGACCGCTGAGTTGACCCTGACGTCATTGAACGAAATGTTCGAACAACCAGTAGCGCACAAACTGTCTGTGCGTCGCGGCGAGCAAACGCTGCAGGTCACTCTCACGCCGCGAAAGTTGATCTGAGCCTGCGCTGGTAAATCGCGCTTTTGAGAAATGTGCGCGCGCGATGGTTACAGAACCGGGAGCGGTAGCGACCGGATCCTTCACTCAATGAAGAATGTATTGGTAAGAGCTCGAAGCCTTGTCCGAACTGAGTCGAGTCCAGGATCCGGTTGCTACCGCTCCCGGTTCTGTAACTAATGCGGTTCAGGAATAGCTGATTCATCCCCGATCCTCCCCGGAAGTGAGTCGTTAGAATTGAAAGCAATGGTAGGCGCAGCCTGAGGAAGCTTACTGATTCAGCATGCGTTCGGCTTGATGAATATAGTTACTGCCGTGTCGCCAGTGGACGGCCACGGTGTAGGGCACCGTCGTTAAGAGAGCGGCTTCGCTTGAGGATCGGTAAAGATCTCTGGAAGCCAATTCTGAAACTTTGACGACTCGCGGTTGGTCGATTTGCTCCCACCAGTAAGCACCGTCCTGAAAAGAGTGCAGAGCATTACTGATCTCGCTCTTCAAGAGGTTTTGCGGCAGCCATGACAAAGTGCTTTCAGTGTCTGCGGAAACCTTCAGCAGGTCCTCTTTAAAAACCGCCAACGGCACTCGAGCCAGCTTGCCTGCGGCCTCAAAATCTCCGAGCGAGCGATAAATGATCACTTCGCTCTCCAAAACCTTCAGCGACTCGATCGCTCGAGCAGCCAGCATCTGATCGATTCTGCGTTCGACGGCGACGTCGTCCAGCGGTCGTTGGACCTTGCCGGTCTTTTGGAATGCAATTCCAGCCCTGGCCCAATCTATGTGCAGACGCGCCTTGGCCCATAACAGGTCGTGTGTCGATCCTGAGGTGCACTCGCACAGCTTTTGGTAGGCGCCAGGTCGCTCGTTGTCACAACCCACATTGCCGGACGTCGCACCCGCTCTCGACCCTGCCAGGTGATTCAAACTAAGAGCCAACTGCTCGTACCAGTAGACAGCGGTGGCCATGTCGGTCTTCAAATCGCCCTCAGGGAGGCGGCCCGCCGCACGGCTAAAATCATCTGAAAGTTTTCCGACGCGAGCTTTGTATTGGGCTGGATCGGGGCCGCTATTCATGAAGTTATCAAACTGTTCGAATTGCTGAATCAGGCGTTCCGCCTTGGCAAGTTGTTTCGCGTCCAGCCAGGTGCGGCGCGTCTGGCCTTGTGAAACCAGCGGCAAAACAAACAATGGGGCCAGCAGGGCAATTGATAATCGCTTCATAGTCGGTGCCGGTGAACCGCTGGGCACACTTATTCATCGGCCAGAGAGCGCAAAACTTTAAGCTCTCAAGCCAGGCGCGGCTCGTCTCCTTCAGGTTTGTATTACTCATAAACTCACAATCTGATCGACTTTCCGATTGCCGGAAGTAGCATCGACTTCAGTCTGTGATTACGTGGTCAGGAGTACACGCAGGAATGGCCGGACGAACAGAATAATGAGGGTTAAATGCGGTCTTTTCGAACGTAGACTGACACCGTGAGATCCTGATCAATCTTCGTCGACTGCGCTTGAGTGAATCCGTCGAGATAGTTCTCCGGAACAAACGCGTCAGCGGCTTCGACGGTCAGAGGCACTTCGGTGATGATCCATTTCTCAATGTGAGGCAGAAACGCGCTGTAGATTTGCGCGCCTCCGATCACGAACAGATTGCAGTTCAGATCTCTTGCCATGGCGAGCACGGATTCGACATCTCGCAACAGGACGAGCGAATCGTTTTCCTCGATCTGGCCTCGCCGGCTGAGGACAATGTTCAGACGATTCGGTAAAGGCTTCTTCAAACTAAGCCACGTCCGGTGACCCATCACGCACGCATGACCGGTGGTTGTTTGCTTGAAGAACTTCATGTCGGCAGAGTAATGCCAGGGCAGAGTTCCGCCTTTGCCGATGGCTCCGTTTTGATCTACTGCGACGATGCCGATGATCATGATGATGCCCGACTCGTTATGTCCGACGAACTTCAGTTTGTCGTTCGTACGGGCGACTCTCCAATTTCAAGCAGTAACGACAAGCTGAAGTTTGTCGGACTATCCTACACCGCGACCGGCGCGGCGATCTTCCCGTGCGATTGGTAACCAACCAGCTTCAGATGCTCGTAACGCATCTCGAGCAAGCCTTCGATGCCATGCGGACGCTCGCCATCGTCAACGATCTGCAATTGCGGTAAACGAAGCGGCTCGCGGGAAAGCAGCTCATTCACTTGCTCCAGATGATTCTGGTAGATGTGATAGTCGCCGAGCGTATAGACGAACTCGCCCACCCGTAGCCCGCAAACGTGCGCGATCATGTGCGTCAGCAGCGCGTACGAGCTGATATTAAAAGGCACACCCAGAAATGCGTCAGCCGAGCGTTGGTAAAGCTGGCAATGAAGCGTCCGGCCTTCGGCGATTTTGAACTGGAACAGGGTGTGACACGGTGGAAGGTCCACATTGTCCGCGTAGCGCGGGTCCCAGCCGGTCACGATCAGCCGGCGCGAGTTGGGATTACCTTCAATCTCGCTAATCAGTTTGGCAATCTGGTCGACGCCGTCGCGCTCTGGATAGTGGCCGCCAAACGAGCGCCAAAGATATCCGTACACAGGCCCCAGGTCACCGGCTTCGCGCCCAAACCGGCTGGTGTGCTCTTCGTCGGCCCACTCGGCCCAGATGTCTACGCCGCGCGCGCGCAGGTTGGCTTCATTCGTGTCGCCGGCCAGAAACCAGAACAGCTCTTCGGCCACCCAGCGAAAGGGAACCCGCTTGGTAGTGACGATGGGAAAGCCCTCGCGCAAATCAAAGCGTGTCTGAAAGCCAAAGTGCGAGATGGTGCCCACACCTGTCCGGTCCTGGTGTTGTTGGCCGTGGGCCAGAATCGATCTGAGCAGGTCGTGGTATTGTTTCATCGATCAAGAATCGTCGTGACAGAATTTACAGGAAGAGAATCAGAGAATTGAAGGCAATGTGTTGTCTTGATTCTGTAAATTCTGTAAATCCCATCAATGAATTGTTTTGAGCGCTGATCATAATACTGGCGAAGGACCACAAAGACGAATGACTCAATACAGACTTTGCTTTCTCGGTTTTGGCAATGTCGGCCGAGCGCTGGCGCGGCTCTTTGTTTTAAAGAGTGCTGAGCTGCGGGATCTCTACGGCATCGAGTGGCTGATTACCGGAGTTGCCACCCGGCGCATGGGGTGGCTTGCAAATCCCGACGGTTTCGACGTGCAGGCGCTCATCGCCGGGAACGCGGCCGAGCAGAAGACCTCGCCCATGAACGACATCACCGAGTGGTTAGCGCAGGCGCGGCCGGACGCCGTGCTCGAGACGACTTCGCTGAACGTTCAGAATGGACAGCCGGCGATCGATTATCTACGTGCGTCTCTGCAGGCAGGGGCCCACGCCATTACCGCCAACAAAGGCACAGTGGTCCATGGCTTTGACGAATTGAGCGAGTTAGCCCGGGCCGCGGGCAAGCGATATCTGCAAGAAGCCACCGTCCTGGACAGTGCGCCGGTGTTTTCGCTCTTTCGCGAGACTTTGCCGGCCGTGAAACTGCGCGGCTTCAGCGGCGTCTTCAATTCCACGACGAACGTAATCATCGAAGCAATGGAAACCGGACGCTCGTTTGCTGAAGGCGTCAAAGCCGCGCAGGAGTTGGGGGTAACGGAAACTGATCCAGGTAACGACGTCGATGGCTGGGACGCCACCGTCAAGGTTTGCGCTCTGGCCAGAGTGTTGATGAAGACGCCGTTGAAGCCTGCAGACGTGCGGCGCGAAGGAATTCGCGGATTGGACGCGAGTGTCTTGCGAACCGCGCGCGCCGAGGGGCGACCATTTAAGCTGGTCGCTCGAGCCAGACTTGAAGCCAATGGTTCGGTCAGCGCGACGGTACAGCCGGAACAATTGGCGGTCACGGATCCGCTCGCGTGCGTGCGCGGTACCTCACTCGCTGCGCACTTTGAACTCGACATGATGCCGGGATTGACGATCATCTCGCACCGGCCAAATCTGCAGAGCACTGCTTACGGATTGCTGGCTGATTTTATTAATGCAGTGAAGAAGAATTAGCTATGGAGTGCGCCGGCAGAGCGGAGCGGCGACGGCGCTTTGGATTGAAGGGGACGTCGCTGTCTTAGGGCTTCAAGGTAAGTCGTCTTAGGCTGGCTGACACGAACAAATCACTAATCCAAAGCGGTGTCGCCGCTTCGCTTTGCCACCGCACTCCAAATCCGCGGCTTATTCGTGGTTTTTGCTATCTCAGCAACTGCTTCGATCAATCTGTCAATCTCTTCGGCCGTTGTGTAGCAGGCACAACCTGCGCGCACCAGACCTTCATCGCCCAACTCCAAACGTTCGACAACCGTGGCCGCGTAAAAGTCCCCATGCGAGAGAAACAGTGCTCGGCTTGCGAGTTTGCGAGCGACCTCTGTTGAAGCGATCCTGTCGATCGTAAACGAGATGGTTGGTGTTCGCGGCAGCGAAGGCGGTGGACCATATACCCGGACACCGTTGATCGCAGAAAGTCCATTCCACAACTTTTCGACCAGTACGCCGTTGCGTTCGTGTAACTCAGCATAGGCTGCTGCAAGCTGCGTTCGCCTGGATGCGGCGTTGTTCGTACCGCCGCCTGACGCAGTTGTGTTTGCTTCGGCGAGTGAGGCCATGAAATCGATCGCCGCCGCGGCGCCGACCATACCCTCCTGATTTTGCGTGCCCGTTTCAACTCGCTCTGGTCCGCTGTCTGGCGCCGGGATCAGCTTGGGAAAGTCGATCGAGTCCAGCAGCTCTCGTTTGCAATACAAGACTCCGATATGCGGCCCGTAAAACTTGTAGGCAGACATCGCCAGAAAGTCGCAATCGAGGGCGCGCACGTCCGCCAGCGTGTGCGGCACGGAATGAACGGCATCGACAAAAACCTGAGCGCCGGCTGCATGCGCCAAACGGATCGCGCGCGGCAGATCGTTAATCGTCCCCAGCGCATTTGACGCAGCACCGATGGCAATCAATCTGGTCTTCCTATTTACCGAGTTTTCAAATTCGTGCCAATCGAGCTGGCCCGTCTCGGGAATCAACCTGATGCTCTTGACGGTTATACCGCGCTCCTGGGCCAGTCTTTGCCAGGGGGCTATATTGGCGTGATGGTCCAACTCTGTGACGATGATCTCGTCACCGGCTCGATAGTTTCCGCCCAGGGCTCGCGCCAAATGGAAAGTCAGCGTCGTCATGTTGGCGCCGAAGGCGATTTCATCAGAAGCCGCGTTGAGAAAGTCGGCGCACACGTTTCTTGCCTGCTCGATTGCCGCGTCGGTTTCCGCGCTGGTTGGATAGGCCCAATGCGTGTTCGCGTTGTGGTGATAAAGATAATCCGCCATCGACTCGGCAACTTCACGCGGTACCTGCGTTCCGCCGGGCCCGTCGAAGTAGGCAACCTCGGCCCCGTTGTACAGGCGCGACAGCGCAGGGAAGTGGCTGCGAATGGCCGCCGGCGAAGCGACTTTAAATTCAGATGTTTTGGTCGAGTCCATCAATCGTTTCCCGGTAACAAGAGTTAGGCCGCGGATGAACGCGGATCAGTACGGATCAGAACAACCTGCTTCGCTTGCTAAAATCTGAGTAGGGCCCTCACTAGTAACGCAAATTTGTAACGCAAACTGTTAGTTTGCGCTTGGTGAATGGCATTCAACGCGCGCGCAAGCTAACAGCTTGCGTTACAAAAAACGAAATCAGCACACTACCAAAATCCGCGTGCATCCGCGTTAATCCGCGGCAAGTATTTCTGCAGCGAGTTTGCATCAAAGACAGCCCTCCTCAGTCTTCAACTTCTACCGCTTTTGGTCCGCGGATTACGAAGTACCGGCGGGCATGTGGCGCGTCAGACGTGTCGAACCAGTATTCGTACCTGTTGCCCTTGGCCAGCGTTGGCGGGGCGCCGCCATTCTCGGGACAGACCTGCCGGTAACCATCCGGCAACTCACCGTACCGGACGCTTCCGATATCCTCGACGCGGCGACCTTTGACGTAGCCGTGCACCGGCTCGATTTCCCAGATCGCACAACTCTGATCTTCATCCGCGTGCGTTCGGCGGGCATCATAGATCACCAGATGAGCAAGGATGCCGCTGCCGGACAGAACAAAGATTAGCGGGTTGACGCCTTCAATCCTAACCTTTGTGCCGCGCACCACTTCTTTGGGCCAAATGATCGACGCGAGCACCGATGCCAGCAGGACGCTCACCACTACGACCAGCGAAATATGAATGGGAATCTCGACGTGGGCGATCACGATCAGCATCTTCACGCCAATGAAGGTCAGCACCACTGCCAGTCCCGACCTGAGATAGTGAAACGTTTCGATCACGCCGGCTAACAGGAAGTACATTGAGCGCAGGCCGAGGATGGCAAACACATTCGAGGTGTAGACGATAAAGGTGTTGGTGGTGATGGCGAAGATCGCGGGAATCGAATCGACTGCGAAAACCAGATCCGTCACTTCTACAATCACCAGCACCAGCAGCAGCAACGTTCCTACCTTGCGACCGTTGACGACGGCGAAGAATTTATCTTCGTGATAGTTCCGCGTCATCGGCACGAGGCGAGCGACCAGCCGCACCAACGGATTCTTCTCGGGTTCAAGATCCTTGTTCTCTTCCCGGAACATGTTGAGACCCGTGTAAACCAGAAAGGCCCCAAAGATATAGAGAATCCAATGGAAGTGCGTAATCAGCGTGGCGCCCAGAAAAATCATCGTCAGGCGCAGCACCAATGCTCCCAACAGGCCCCAGAAGAGAACCCGGTGCTGGTAGATCTTGGGAACCTTGAAGTAAGAGAAGATTAGAATGAAGACGAATAGGTTATCGACCGAGAGAGAGAGCTCAATCACATAGCCGGTAACAAATTCCAGACCGGCTTTCGACCCCTGGCTCAAAAACACGACGCCCGCAAACACTGCTGCCAGAGCTACCCAGATGGAGCTCCAGATCGACGCTTCGCGATAGCTGATCGTATGAGCCTTGCGGTTGAAGAGACCGAGGTCCAGACTCAGCATGAACATGATCAGGGCGGTGAAGCCGAGCCATAACCAAGTCGAGCTGCCAACGGTATGCATTCAGGAAAGTAAAATAACATGAGGGAGTCGCGAGTCGCGAGTCGTGAGTCGAGAGTCCGGTGCGCGACCGGGCTTACTTGCGCAAGTCCGAAGTTAGGAGTCAGGAGTCAGGAGTCAGGAGTCCGAAGTCAGGAGTCACGAGTCCCGAGTCGCGAGTTCCGGGTCAGGAGTCGTGACGGCATGTCGAAGGACGGCCGAGCCCCGTCGCGCACCGGACTCGCGACTCATGACTCGCGACTCGCGACTTCTTCCTCCGGTTGCGGCCTGCGCGCCCTCTCCCGTACAATCGGGCGTTTCAAAGGAAGGGAAATTAATGCTCAAACAGCTAAGTCGTCTGGAAAAAACTCGCAATTTGCTCATCATCGGCTTCGTGGCTTTGATGGCGTTCAGTCTGGTGCTTTTCTACAAACCTGGCGGTTCAGGCATCAACGTCGAGCCGGCCAAAAACACTACGGCAGTGGCCAGGGTCAATGGTGAAGAGATCACGGTCGCCGATATCGCTCAGCTTAAAGACAACTACATGCAGATGCTGGGCGGCCAGATCAGTCTGGCCCAGATGGGCGGTAACAAGCGTTTCCTTGACGGCCTGATTCGCGACAAGGTCGTCTCTCAGGAAGCGGCGCGTCTGGGGTTGGCGGCTTCTGACGCGGAACTGGCCGAGCGCATTCACAAGCAGTACAGCGATCAATCGGGGAAGTTTGTCTTTCTTGACGCCTCCGGCAAACCCGACATTGATAAATACAAGGAAAGGGTGGCGCAACAATATGGCGACGTAGAGCGCTTTGAGCGGAGCGTGCGCGATGCCATCGCCCAGGAAAAGTTGCGCGCCTTTATCACCGCCAGCGTGACGGTCTCTCCTGATGAAGTGCAGAGCGACTACAAACGCAAGAACACTATTTTCGAACTGACGTACGCCCTGATCAGCGCGGACAAATTGGCGGAAAAGATTACGCCCACGGATCAGGATCTGCACAGCTACTATGACCAGCACAAGACAGATTATCGCTACCTTGAGCCGCAAAAGAAGATTCGTTACTTATTCATCAATCAGGAGAAGTCCGGCGAGAAGCTGCAAATACCCGATCAGGATTTGCGTGACCGCTACAACAAGCTGGACGCTCATGCCAAGGAATCAGGCGTTAAGGTGCAGCAGATTCTGTTGAAAGTAGCGCGCAAGGATCTGGATGCTCAGATTGAGCAAAGGGCCAAGGACCTGGTTACTAAGGCCCGGGGCACGGGCAGTTCGTCTTCCGAAGCTACCTTCTCAGATCTGGCCAAGGGCAGCTCCGAAGACGTCGCCAGCGCCAAGAACGGTGGTTTTCTGGCGACTGCGTACAAGAAGAATCCCAACAAAATTAACGGGCTTTACGATCGCACGGTCGATATGCAACCGGGTGACATTACTGATCCAATCAGGTACGGCGGCAATTGGTATATTCTGCGCCGCGGCGATTCGGTGCCCAAGACTTTTGAGGAAGCCAAGGCCGAGTTGCTCGTGTCGGCACGGAACCAGAAGGCCTTCGCAGTCTCATTTAATCTCGCCGGCCGGGCGAAGGATCTGCTGAAACAGTCGCACGACGCACAGAAAGTGGCGCAACAACTCGCGGCCGAAGCCAATATGAGTCCGGCAGAGATGGTGCGCGAAACTCCCTACATCAAACCCGGCGATGACGTGCCGAACATCGGCAGCAATCAAAATTTCGAACAGGCAATTGCGAATCTGAATAATCCCAACGACGTTGGCGAACCGGTGGGCGTAAAGGATGGTGTAGCGATCCCGATGTTCGTCGACAAGAAAGAGCCGCGCATCCCGGACTTTGATGAGGCTAAAGACAAATTGACCAAGGCCTTCAAACAGCAGCGCGCAAAGGACCAGTTGGACCAGAAGGCTAAAGAACTGGCAACGTCCGCAAGTACTGCCGCCGATCTGAAAGCCGCAGGCGACAAGGCCGGATTGGAAACCAGCACGGAAGAAAAGTTCAAGCTGAACGGGACGTTAGGGAAGGCTGGCGCCAGTCCCGCGCTCGACGAAGCAATCTACGCGTTGAAAGAAGGCGAGGTTACCCGGACGCCAATCAAGGTTGGAGAAAATTGGGTTGTGGTTGGGGCCACGAAACGGACAGAAGCAGACCTCGCAGAGTTTTCCAAACAGCGCGATCAGTTGACGGAAACAATGTTGAAGAGTCGTCAGGATCAGGTCTATGAAGATTATGTTGCCGCAGCCGTCGATCGCATGAAGAAGGAAGGGAAGATCAAGATCTACAAAGATGTCCTGGCCAGCATTGAGGAAGACGAGCCTCAGGTCGCGCCGCAGCCTCGACGGCCGCGCATGCCCTTTCCGGTGAAATGATACAGAACCGGGAGCGGTAGCGACCGGGTCCTACACTCAAAGATTGCTGCCTTGTCCAGAGGGGGGGACGTTTCGAGTGTAGGACCCGGTCGCTACCGCTCCCGGTTCTGTAACTTACATCCCGCGCATCAATGGCCCGATTTGAGCTTGGGCCACAGCGGTTCTGATTCGCAGCTCGTTTCCCACCGTCGTAATCTTCAGATTGTCCAAAGCGGTGCGCGCCACCGGACCTCTGGGCGCCGGCAAACGACCCACAAAAAGCGCTCCCAGTTGTCTCAATCCGTCGATCGTGTCACTCAAATTCTTCGCTGACACAGCGTCCGTGGTCCTCGCCGCCAGAAAGACGTCAAAATCCCTGGCGCTCAATCCCATGGTTCCGTAGACCTGCCTGATGGTGGACACGTCTTTGGCGATGCCCTCATTTTCGATCTTCAGATTCTGTAGCAGCGCCGGCGTAACATTGCCTCCGAAACCGATCAACGCATTGGCATCTTGCGTTGCCAACTTGATCAATTCCTGATTACCGGTGGGCCGGCCCTTGCCCTGATCGATCATGCCGTGGACCGCTTCCGGATTGCCTAACGCCAACAGGTCGCTTCCCAGCGCGGTGACCGCGAGGTCGTGCACTGGAATAGTGGGCAAACCATAAATCTTGATCTGTTCATCAAGCGTGAAAATGTAGATCGTCGCGCCGTGATACTTTTCCTCGCGATACTTTCCTTTGGCTGCGGCCTTCCCGGCGGCAACAAAAGCGGCGGCTTTGAACGAACCGCGCGCCAAGCCGACCGTGTCGAATTTGGTGATGCCCGCTCGCGGGTAGCGGTAGTGCATACCCAGAGCCAGTTGATCAAAGGCGCGGGCATCGATCCCGGTTTTGGTCTTGAATTTTTCGATTTCCGCGTTTGCTTCGGCGAGCTTCGCCGGGTTTTCCGCGAGTAGCTTCGGCAGTCCGTCGACCAGTAACTGATTGACCTTGACCAGGGCCATCGCGTCCGACGGCGGAAGGGCAGCGAGAAGATCGTTTCCAGTCGTGGGTGGCGGTGCAGCCTGTCGACTTCGTTGCGCCAGGCTAGTGGTTGAGAAGATAGTCAAGATCAAAAGTGCGAATGTGAAACTCAGACACTTTGTGAAAGTCAGGCATTTTGTATTCACGAATTCCGTACCCTTTCATCGTTGATTAAGAAATAATGTAACGCAAGCTGTTAGCTTGCGGCGATTGGTAACCTAAGTTGTTGGTTTCCGGCGACGTCTAACGCAAGTTGTTAGCTTTTGCCGACCGACCTGGCAGTCACAAACCCGCAAACTAACAGTTTGCGTTACAAAGATCGCAAACCGCCGCCCTGCGCGGACCTCTGTCCGATGCTGCAAGGCAGCGGCAGGGTTGGTTTAAGTATGCGTCAAGGCTTCGGTGTTTCTCTGTTTGCGGTCGTACGCAATTGCTTAAGCCAGTTCCGCAGTTCCGCGCTTTCGACCCGCTTGAACTCTTTCGGTAACTCAAAAAGCTTCGGGTCGACCTGTAATTCGATGTCGCGCAACTCTGTCGTCAGCTTTGAACGATGATTCCCGTCGGATACTTCAGTTTCTGACCTGATTGGCATTGCCAGCGCGTCATCGATCCAGATTAACGTCACAGTTGGTGCTTCGGTTGCATTTGTTGACAAGTTGGTGACGCGATACTTCGTTGTGTTGCGGCCATCGAGTTTTTCATTTCCCAACTTTTCATAGCGCGCGCTCGTCGGTTCATTCAACAACTCTTCAGGAGAGAAATCTGTAGCGGCCTCACCTTGTTGCTCAAGCAATCGAAGACTGTCGGAACCGGCGCTGATTTCTGCATAGAGCTTCTTCGACGGAAGCAGGACGAATGTCCCCGCCGGTGTTTCGAGAAAGCTCGTTTGGTAATCCGTATCACCGTCATAATCCTCGCGCCTCTTATCGCCGTCGCGGGCAATCAGCACACGAGTGACACTCGAAAGCGGCGGATCGGGATCATCGTCCATGCTGTTGATGATGCGCGTCGCTCGATAACGCTCAGGTTCCTTAGTTGAAAATGGAGGAACTGAAACAGGCGCCTGATTCGAAGAGGTGGCCGGTTCTTGGCTTAAAGAGTTTCTCACTCTGGGCCAGCGTTTGTACGTCAGCACTGCGGCGGCAGCCAGGGTGCACGCCACGAAAACGATCAGGAGCAGACGGCCCGCTTTCATAAAGGTCTCACACGTACCGGGTTTCATTCGCGCGCGTGCGTTACATAGGGCGCTACTCGCGCTCGCACAAAACCGCGATGCCCATCCCGCCGCTGATGCAGAGCGTCGCCAGACCCCGCCGCGCGCGTCGTCGCTTCAACTCATGCACCAGGGTTGTCGTGATGCGCACGCCGGTACAGCCGATGGGGTGGCCCAGCGCGATAGCGCCGCCATTTGTGTTCAACTTCTCTGCGTCGAAGTGTAGTTCTCGATCACAGGCGATCACTTGGGCTGCGAACGCTTCATTAAGTTCTACGAGGTCGATATCCGAAAGGGAAAGTTTTTGTCTTGCCAGCAGCGCCCGCACGGCGGGCACTGGGCCAATCCCCATGATCTCTGGAGCTACACCGCTAACCTCGTAATCAACCAGGCGCGCTTCGGGCTCGGCGCCGGTTGCTTTCAAGGCCTCTTCGCTCATCACGACCAGGGCCGCGGCGCCATCAGTAATGCCTGAAGAGTTTCCGGCGGTGACGGTGCCATCCCTGGCAAACACCGGCGCCAGCTTTGACAGGTCCGCGATCGTTGAGTCAGGGCGGTAGTGTTCATCGCGCGCCAAGGTCGCGGCGTCGCCTTTGCGACCTTTGATCTCGAGGGGAAGGAGTTCAGCGGCGAAGCGGTCGGACTCGACCGCGGCTTGTGCGCGCTGTTGCGAGCGTAGGGCATAAGCGTCCTGCTCTTCGCGTGTGATCTCGTATTGGCGCGCCAGGTTCTCGGCTGTCTCGCCCATGATCAGCCCTGACAGGGGATCGTTAAAGCCGTCGCGGTACATGCCGTCAACCAGCTCCATGTTTCCCAGGCGCATGCCCCAGCGCGCGCCTTCTGCAAGATACGGAACGCGCGACATGCTTTCTGTGCCGCCGGCCAGAACAATGCTCGCGCGTCCGAGCAGGATTTGCTCAGCCGCCAGGATGATTGCACGCAGTCCTGATCCGCAAGCTTGATTGACGGTGAACGCGGGCACGGTCTGCGGCACACCGGCGCGATAAGTGATCTGTCTCGCGACGTTTGGACCACCGCCCGCTTGCCGCGCGCAGCCCCAGATCGAGTCCTGGATCTGGCTTGCTTCAAGGCGAGCGCGGCGCAGACTTTCTTTCGCCACGACCACGCCTAAATCGGCCGCAGTCCAGCCGGCAAGCGAGCCGCCAAAGCGGCCAATCGGCGTCCTTACCGAACCGGCGAGATAGACCTGTTTCATTGAATGATGAGCCCGATGATGAAGATTCTGGCATTGGACATAGTCAAACACAAGACGGTAGTGCGAGAGTACGAAGCTGAGTCTGGACAACACAGGTTTGTGGCGGCTGAGCCGCCGATGCGTCGAAAGAGGCTCGGTTTGCGGCAGAGCCGCGAAACCAAGAATTCCGAATGTTGCAAGAAAACGTGCAGCCTTTCGGCGTCAGGAGGCGCCTTTGCCGGAAATCGCCGATCCAGTTTCGACTGATGGCGGTATTCTGAGCGGATGCTTGAGCGCCTCACAACCGCGGAACTTGCCGAAGCAGCCGGGCGGCGCATTAATGCCTTGATCACTCAGCAGCCGGAGTGGTTCCTCGCCGAATGCGATGGCGGCCTGCATGAATCGCTCAAGCGAAGCGAAGTCGAAGTGGCGGTCTCGCAGGGCCGCCTGATCCTCTCGTCATGGACTGAGAAAGGCACACGTTCCTGGCGGCTCACGGCCTGGGAATGGACAGGCGAGAAACTATTGCTGCAGACGTCGCGCCGGATGGGCGCAGAGACACCGCTGCTCGAACTAATCCCGCGCGCGTCGGCCGCCGCGATCACCACAACGGTGAAGGCGGCGCGCCAAACGCGCTGCCTGCAACTGGCCGAGCTGGCCGGTAGTTTGATCTCGGGTTCGAAAGTAGAAAAGGCTGCGCTGAGCCCCGGAGTGCGTCGGGGCCAGCCGGGCAAATACGCGCGCATAATCCTGCGCTTGCGACATGAGCGGATCGCGGTCACGGCGACAGTCGCTGAAACTGCGCGCAGTGACCCGGACGCGTTTCTTTCCGCGGCCTTGCTTTGGTTCATTCGCGCCAGCGAGCGCGCCCGGCCTCCTTACATTCAACAGCTCTGGCTGATTCTTGAAAGTGCCGCGCTCAACCCGGTGCTGAACAGAATCGTTTTGTTGCGAGAGAGTCTCAGAAGAGCGATCTGCATCTTCGAGATTGAACAGTCATGCTCGCAGCTCATCGCAACTCCAATACCCGAGCGCCGCGAAATGTGGAAGAAACGTCTCGCTCGTTTCCCTCCGGTTTCTGAACCAGAGACAAGCAAGTCGGCATTGGTGATTGCAGCCCAGGCGCCCAGTGCCATTGATGTGGTCCACGCGCGGCATGGGGAAACGCTGCGTTACCACGGGCTGCCCTTTGCGCGCGTGCGCCGCTTGCTGGATCTCGAGCGTGTCTGGTTTGGCACTGAAGGATCCTTGCGCCGGACGCTCGATGAAAGCAGCGAACACCAATTCGCCAATCTCCTGGACTCGCTGCGCGAACACCGTGCGGCTGAGGCGTTGGACCATCGTCACGCGCTCTATCGAACGGGATCTGAAAGTTGGCTTGAGTCGCTGCTGCGGCGGGACATCACGAAACTAGATCCTGGTTTGATTATCGCCCCGCTGCACGCGCAGTTCCGCACCGCGCGTGGCGGTCCTTTGGGTGTGCGGCCGATTGATTTGCTGGCGTTAAGACAAGACGGACGGCTGGTGGTGATCGAGTTGAAAGTGTCGGAGGATCGCGAGCACGTTTTGCAGGGAGCCGACTATTGGCGGCGAGTGGAAGCACACCGCAAGCGAGGGCACATCACCCGCGCCCGGCTGTTTGGCGAAAGGAAGATTCGCGACGAGCCGCCGTTGGTCTACCTGGTTGCGCCGACGCTGCGCTTTCATCCCTCGTTCCGGACGCTGGCCCAAACCATCGCACCCGACATCGAGATCTATCGCTTCGATATCAACGAAGACTGGCGCGCCGGCGTGCGCGTGATGCGAAGAATGCGCGTGAATTGATCGTTAGCCAACTTTTCCGGACTGCGATCTGTACGTGATATGATTCGTTGGGCGCCAAAGGAAAACGCCTGCGATCGTAACGAATTCTCATAGCGTATCGCGGCAACAAATCTCGGAGAGGGCTAAGCAATCGCCATGTCATCCATAGTCTCGCCACTCGATTCGCATGTGCCGCCGAATTTTATCGTCGATGTTCACAGTGTGTTGACCGGAGATGAGTTTGTGCAGTTGTGTCGCGATAATCGGGACATGCGAATGGAACTGACGTCAAAAGGGGAACTGATCCTTATGCCTCCCACGGGATCGAAAACGGGACTGCGTAACGCCAAGGTCACACAGAGGCTTTCCGCTTGGGCCGAAGCGGATGGCTCTGGGTTCTGTTTTGATTCTTCGACGGGCTTTATCCTACCCAACGGCGCCCGTCGTTCCCCCGACGCAGCGTGGATCAGACGTGATCGCTGGGAGGCTCTTAGTGAGGAAGAACAAGAGGGCTTTGCTCCCTTGTGTCCGGATTTTGTAATTGAATTGCGCTCTCGCTCTGACGACGTGCCACCGCTGGAAAACAAGATGGCGGAATACATTGAGAACGGAACTTCGATGGCCTGGATGCTTGATCCACTACGTAAGCGGGTATACGTCTATCGGCCAGATCAACAGCCTGAACTTCTTGATAATCCAGAAACGGTTGCGGGCGATCCACTATTGCCCGGATTTGTTTTGAACCTTCGTGAGATTTGGTAGGTCCTAACGCAGACTTGCGTCAGTGCAGTAACGAAGCGCCGGGCTTCATTGTCAATGCTTCACAAAAATCGACTGCTCGTCCTCGAATTCTTCCGAGCCGTCTCCGCTGCGGTCCCGTTCCTCGCCAATAGCCTGTTCAGATGATTGGATTCCTGCCACGCGCATACGGAACTCGTCGGCGTTGCTGGCGTTTCTCAGGGCCTCGTTCAGCGATATCAAACCCGACTGGAAAAGGTGGAAGAGTGATTGATCGAAAGTCTGCATGCCGTACTGGGATGTTCCCGCGGCAATCGCTTCGCGGACCATGGTGGTTTTCTCTTCATTCATAATGTGATCGCGAATGAGCCCGGTCGAGATCATCACTTCGATCGCCGGCACACGGCCGCCGCCGCGGGCAGCGCGTACCAGGCGCATCGAGATTACGGCCTTGAGAATTCCCGCCAATTGAATGCGCACGGACTTTTGCTGGTGAGCCGGGAACGAAGACACGACGCGAGTGATAGTTTCGGTAGCATCGAGCGTGTGCAGGGTCGATAGGACCAGATGCCCGGTTTCGGCGGCAGTCAGCGCGGTCTCGATCGTTTCCGAGTCGCGCATTTCACCGACCAGGATCACGTCCGGATCCTGGCGAAGTGCACCGCGCAGCGCCTCGGCAAACGAACGCGTATCGACATCAACTTCACGCTGGGTGACAAATGCCTTCTTGTCGGGATGGAGGAATTCTATCGGGTCTTCGATGGTCACGATGTGACCGCTGCGAGTCGCATTGATGCGGTCGATCATTGCCGCGAGAGTCGTAGACTTGCCTGAGCCGGTTGCGCCGGTGACCAGAATCAAGCCGCGTTGCTGCTCGGAAATCTTGTCGATCACGGGCGGCAGACCCAGCTCGCTCGTGCTCTTGGCATTGTCCGGAATGACGCGCAAAACGATGCTCACAGATCCACGCTGCTGAAAGACGTTGGCGCGAAATCGTCCCAGTCCAGTGACGCCGTAGGCGATATCGGCCTCAAATACTTCCTTGAAGCGCTGCTTTTGCCGGTTCGACATGATCGAAAAGGCCATGTCCAAAGTGTCTTCGGGCTTCAAACGAGGGGCATCGGCGACTGTGTGCAACTCGCCGCCGATCCTCATGACGGGAAATGCCGCCACTTTCAAATGCAGATCAGACGCGCCATGGCTGATGGCGACGCGCAATAAATCATCGATTCTTACAGGCATTTTGGTACGCTCAGGGCCTTTCCGGCGGAAACTAGCGAGGTGAAGTAGGTTACGTTCTGACAGTTATTTGGGTGAACGGGTGGTGGTCCCGAAAGAACCTCTGTGGGGAAGCCGCCCCAAAGTCAGGAGCGGGGCGGCTAAAAACAATATAGCCTGCGACGCTAAAGAGCGTCAAACATTTTGTTTTTGCCGTAGTGTCATAGGACATTACCGTTTTTGCCGTTTAGATAGCGGACTTGTCGCCATCCGGAGCGACGGGGCACAAGTGCCCTACTTAACGGAGTTTCCAAAGATCATGTTTCCATGAAGGCGCACGGAGAGAAAACAGAAAAGGCGAGCAGGCTCGGCTGCTCGCCATTCTTGTTGATTGTCGGAATCTATTCCTAATCAGCTCCAGCGCCCGCTGAAAGGTAGTTCAGCACCGGCTCATGCTCGTTCAGTGACTCAGTCGCGCCGGCGAACGAGTCTGCGTCCGGGCCGGCGAGTGGCTGAGCCGCCTCTTGCGTCTTCACATAGGTCAGCCAGTCGCCCGGCACCTGACGCTCGCCTTTGGTGATTTCGAAGAAGGCCTTCTGTATCTGGCTCGTAATCTCGCCGCGAGCCCCACTGCCGACATTGATTCGATCGACGGAACGAATGGGGGTGATCTCGGCCGCCGTTCCGCTGAAGAACGCCTCGTCAGCGACATAGAGAGCAGCACGCTGAATACTTCGCTCTTTAACGGTTATACCCAGTTCGTGGCAAATTTGAATCACACTGTCACGCGTGATGCCGGCCAGGATCGAAGAGGACAGCGGCGGCGTCAGCACGGTACCGTTCGTGACTACAAAGATATTCTCTCCCGAACCCTCGGAAACATAGCCGCGATCGTCGAGGGCGATACCTTCGGCAAAGCCGTTGAGCAAAGCCTCCATCTTGATCAACTGCGAGTTCATGTAGTTGGCGCCGCTTTTGGCCATCGCCGGCATCGAATTTGGGGTGAGCCGGTTCCAGGTTGAGACGCAGACGTCGACGCCGCGCTCGATGGCTTCATCACCAAGATACTTGCCCCAGTCCCACGCGCCAATGTAGCAGGCCAGCGGGTTGGGAAAAGGGTTCACGCCAAACGCCGGACGCGCTTCGTCCAGGCTGCGGAACAAAATCGGGCGAATATAGCATTGCTCGAGGCCGCTGCGCCGTACCAGTTCCACGGAGGCATCGCACAACCCATCCAGCGTCCATTTGTGGTCCATGCGATAGATCTTGGCCGAGTTCAGGAACCGTTGCATGTGTTCCCTGAGCCGAAAGACGGCTGGCCCACGTTTCGTGTCGTAACATCTGATCCCTTCAAAAATACTCGATCCATAGTGCAGCACGTGTGACATCACGTGCACGCGCGCGTCGTCCCAGTTGATGAACTCGCCATCATGCCAAACCACATCGCAAATGCGCGTCGTGCTTACGTCTTTCGCTGTTCCTTCTTTTGGAAACATCGTCTTTAACTCCCCTTTTCAATTAGCTCGGACAACCAGGAGAATCACGCTTTCGGAACTTCTCCAGAACACTGCATCCCGAGAGGCAAACTCTGGCGCCCTTTCAATCAAATCCGACTGGGCTATCAGGGACAGGGCACAATAGCGTAAATCCGTCGGGGTTGGCAAGGCGCGTTTTTGTGAAGCTGTAGCTTGATTCGGACCTCTGCGACACGTACCATCATCGGGCTCTTACACTTAGCAAAAATAATTAATCCATGCAGCATTCCGATGGGGCTTTGCCAGGCACTTCAACCCGCTCCCTGCTGGCGATCTCACTGCTCAGTTTTGCGTTTCTGGCAAGCAACTGTCGCAGTTCCCAGCCTGCCAGTAACAGGTCTATCGCCGCATCGACGAACGCCGGCAATCAATCAGCGGCTGGAGTACCTGCGCCACCCTCGCAAGCTGTAGTCATCGATATGCACGCGGACACGCCGCAGCGATTGGTCGATGAGAGCGTTGATTTGACGCGCCGTCTTTCCGACGGGCAGTTCGATTCCGTACGCGCCAGGGAAGGCGGGTTGAACGCGCAGTTCTTTTCGATTTGGGTCGAGCCGCAATTGTTCGGCAGCAGTGGGCAGGGCGCCAGAGCACGAGCTGACAAGCAGATCGCCGCAGTCAGGCAACTGACCGAACGTCATCCCGAAACCTGGCAGTTGGCCACGACGGCTGATGACGTAAGGGGGATTGTAGCGGCCGGAAAACTGGCTGCGCTGATCGGGCTCGAGGGTGGCTATGCGATTGACGAGCGCCTGGAAAACGTTGAAAGGTACTACAAGCTGGGTGTGCGTTACCTGTCGCCGACCTGGAGCGTGAGCACGAGCTGGGCCGGATCGTCCGGGGATGAGCCCGGCAAGACTCGCGGTTTGAACGAGTTCGGCAAGCGGGTAATTATCGAGATGAACCGCTTAGGAATGATGGTCGACGTTTCGCACGTTTCGGACAAAACCTTTTGGGACATCATCCACACTTCGAGCAAGCCGGTAATCGCCACGCATTCGGCTTGTCGTGCGATTGCCAACGTTAGGAGAAATCTCGACGACGAAATGATCCGCGCGTTGGCGAAAAGTGGTGGTGTCGTTTGTGTCATCTTCTATCCCGAGTTTCTGGAGCCGGGCTGGAGCGAAAAGAAGCAGCAGATTGACAGGGAGATTGCCTCGCTGGTGCAACAGGCGTCTGAGGACCAAAAGGGTGACGCAGTGCAGAAGAAACTCGCCCGCGATCGTGTGCGGCTGGGAGAGTATGCCGCGCGCCTGCCCGCTGTTTCCGTTTCCCGGCTGGTGGACCACATCGATCACATCGTAAAACTCGTAGGTGTGGACCATGTCGGTATCGGATCGGATTTTGACGGCGTGCAGGCGGCCCTAAGCGACCTCGCTTCTGTTGCTGACTTGCCTAACCTTAAGCGCGAGCTGTTGCGGCGTGGTTACTCCGCAGACGACGTTGATAAAATTCTCGGCGGCAATGTGCTGCGGGTAATGGAAGAGGTTGCGAAGAAATAGTATTGGTGGCCACGATTTGGTTGATTTATGGGGCCAGAGTCTAGACATTCTGTCCGGTTGCGGCTTTGCCGCTCCACAGTGCGGTAAGGCTCCGCCTTACCGTCAACGTTCCTTTTGATTTGTGAGGCTGCGCCTCCGGCCGAGGCACAGCCTCGGGCTTGATTAACAACGAGGACAACCGGAGAGGCACAGTCTCACCGCAATGGCGAGCAGCTAAAAGCCGCAAGAAAGAAACTGCTGAGACGATTTGGTTATTTCCTCAGTTATGACGAACCCTGCTAAGAAGACCAAGATCGGCTTTCACGCTTCTATTACCGGAGGTTTGCACCAGGCGCTACTCAGCGCCAAAAATCTGAATTGTCAGACGGTGCAAATCTTCTCGCGCAATCCACGCGGCTGGCAGGCAAAGCCACTGAACGATGAAGATGTCTTTCAATTCCAGGCAACGCGGCGCCAAACGAAGATCTCACCGGTGGTTATTCACGCGAATTACCTGATCAATCTTTCTGCCGCCGATCCGGTCATCCTCGAAAAATCCCGCGCCTCATTTCGTGAGGAACTGGAGCGGGGGATTTCCCTCGGCGCTGATTACCTGGTGGTCCATCCGGGCAGCGCGCGCGGGGCAACGGAAGCTACAGGCATCAAAGTGTGCGCCGCTAGTTTGAAGATGGCGACCCGCAATCTCGAGCTCGGCAAGTTCCGCATTTTGTTGGAGAACACAGCGGGACAAGGAGACTGCATTGGCCATCGCTTCGAACATCTGCGCGATTTGCTGGGCGCTTGTGTGGAAATCCCGCTCGGCGTGTGTCTCGACACGGCGCACACTTTCGCGGCCGGATACGATATCCGCGAGGAAGACGGCCTCGAAGCGACAATGCAAGTGGTGCAGCGCACGGTGGGCACGAGTAATGTTCGCGCCGTGCACTTCAACGACTCCCGTGCTGTTTACAATTCTCGTGTGGATCGCCACTGGCACATCGGTCAGGGTCACATCGGCAGCGAAGCCCTGCGGCGAGTTGCTCGGCATCCTAAGCTCAGGCACGCTGCTTTCATTCTGGAAACGCCGATTGAGCCGCCGGCTGATCACATCCGGAATGTCGAAATGCTGCGTGCGTTCGTTCATGGATAGCCTTGCAACGTCTGGCGAGTGAGGTATTGAAGGCCTCTGGTTTTCCATTCGATTTCAAGAACGGTTTGTTAGCTTGTGCACAACGACTTTGCATCGTACCCTTTTTGGCGTTTGCAAGAGCAGGCATCGGGATTGGTTGCGGGAGGTGGTTGTAGTTGAGGTCGAATTTCTCAGATGCCTGGAGGTCGATTCGTATGGAGATTTCTTGGTCACAATTTGAGCCAAAGGAATTTGAGCAACTCTGCCTGCTCATTTTGGAAGCGAATAACTTTTCAGATATTCAGTGGTTTGGCGAAACAGGTGGTGACAAGGGATGCGACATCGTAGCGAAGAAGATGGAGACGCCATTACCCGCTGTCCACAGGAGCACAAAGTGGGTTGTGCAATGTAAGCGATATGTTTCAAAGCCTCCCAGGAAGGAAGATCTCGCATCGTTTCTGGTGGCTGCGCGTGAGCACAAACCAGATAATGTCCTTATCATCATCACAAACACTCTGACCCCTGATACCAAGGATTGGCTGGATTCTGTTAGAGCGGATTATCAATTTCGGATTTATCTTTGGGAAGAACACGATCTCCGCCGAGAAATTGCTACTCACAAGCGCCATATTGCAGAACGATTTCCCCGCATCTATAGCAAGGCTGATCCAATCTTTTTTTACCATTTGCTTGGCAATGAGGTTCTTTTTGTGTGCAATGAATTTGACGATATCAACATTCTCGTAATGAATAAGAACGCAGCTAACAAAACTGAAGTTAGCGAAGCTCGAAAGTACGTTGCCGAGTTCATCCAGTTTCTGAAACAGAATGACATTGACTTCGATTGGCCAAACCAAACAAAGGGCAATACATAGTTGATTCGTTGCACCGCTGTTTTTGGCCATACCACTCGTGCACGAACGCCATCGTTGAATAGAGGTTGGACAGGTGGCGAATGTTTCAGTAGGATTAATCGTTGCAGGTGAAATTGAATGTTCTCTAGCCGACCGCTTACCAAACTCCTCCTAACGGTGCCGCTTCTGCGCTGCACGTCCTAAGTGCGGCTGGCCTGAGGCGGCGCAGCAAACCACTCTTACAATTCATTAGCTGGCCCTTGCTTGGGTAGGCAATACGGAAATGCTTTAATAAGCCTTTGCGCATTGGCTCAGCATAAGCGAGTAACTGAAGCAGGGCACGATGCTCTGAGATCAAATAAGGTATCAACCCATGGACGAAAAATACTTTCCCGAAGCGATCGAAAAAAAGTGGCAGCAGCGTTGGGAAGAAACACGCGTGTTCGAGGCCAGCGCGGATGACCCGCGGCCCAGATTTTATGCCCTCGAGATGTTGCCTTACCCCTCCGGGTTTTTGCACATGGGCCATGTGCGCAACTACTCAATCGGCGATGCGCTCGCCTGGTTCAAGCGGCTGCAGGGCTACAACGTTTTGCACCCGATTGGCTGGGACAGTTTCGGCCAGCCCGCTGAGCAGGCGGCGATCAAACGCGGCGTCAATCCACGTGACTGGACCGAAGAGAACATCGTCCACATGCGGGGGCAAATGAAGCGCCTCGGGATCAGTTACGACTGGTCGCGCGAGATCGCGGCGCACCGACCTGACTATTACAAATGGGACCAGTGGTTCTTTTTGAAAATGTTCGAGCGCGATTTGGCTTACAAGAAGACTTCGACGGTCAACTGGTGCCCGAAGGAAGAAACGGTGCTCTCGAATGAACAATCTTCGGGAGGTATCTGCTGGCGTTGTAGTACGCCGGTGGTGACGCGGGATCTGGAACAGTGGTTTTTGCGCATCACCAACTACGCGGCCGAACTGGTCGATGACATCCGAGAAATCGAAGCCGGCTGGCCGGAAAAGGTTTTGAAGCGGCAAAGAGACTGGGTGGGCCGGAGCGAAGGCGCATACATCGATTTTCAGGTTAAGGACCACGAGGAAAGAATTCGCGTCTTCACTACACGCATCGATACTATTTTCGGCGCGACGGCTGTGGTGTTGGCTCCCGATCATCCGCTGCTTGCAAAACTCCTCGAAGGATCCGCTTTGCGGGCCGACGTCTTCACTTTTGCCGAGAAAGTAAAAGCAGCGCGCGCTGCACAAGCGGACCCGAACGAGGAAGTGGTTAAAGAGGGCCTCAACACGGGCGTGTTGGCCATCAATCCGTTCAACGGCGAGAGCCTGCCCGTCTGGGTCGCGAACTATGTCTTAACTGGATACGGTACGGGCGCCGTCATGAGCGTGCCGGCGCATGACGAACGAGATTACGAGTTTGCGCAGAAGTACTTTCTGCCGATCCGCCAGGTGATCGCGCCGGTGACTCATGCTCAGGCTCACGCCGAGCCGGTATCCAAGATCGCCGACGCATCTACCGAGATGCACCAGGCATTCACCGAGTACGGCGTATTGATCAGCAGTGGCCAGTGGGGCGGCAGGCTTTCGGTCGACGCATTGCCTGAGATGGCCCGTCACGCTGAACAGAACGGTTTTGGCGGCCCGGCGGTCACTTATCGCCTGCGTGATTGGGGAATATCGCGCCAGCGTTTCTGGGGCGCGCCGATTCCGATCATTTACTGTGACGATTGCGGGATGGTGCCGGTGCCATTGGCTGACTTGCCGGTGGTCTTGCCCGATAGTGCGAACTTCAGCGGTACGGGACAGTCGCCGCTGGCCGGTGTGCCGGAATTCGTCAATACCACTTGTCCGCAATGTGCTGGTCCGGCGCGTCGCGAAACCGACACGATGGATACCTTTGTCGATTCGTCCTGGTACTTTTTTCGGTACTGCGATCCGCGCAATGACGCGGCCCCTTTCGATCCGAAAATCGCCGCGCAATGGACACCCGTCGACCAGTACATCGGCGGGGACTCGCACGCAGTGATGCATTTGATCTATACGCGTTTCTGGAACAAGGTGATGCGCGACCTCGGTCTGGTGACCGCGAACGAGCCGGTGAAGCGCTTGTTGACCCAGGGCATGGTGACCAATCGCGTGGAAGGTACCGACGATTGGAAAGCGATGTCCAAGAGTCTTGGTAACGGCGTCGACCCGGACGAGATGATCGCGGCGTTCGGCGCCGACGCGGCGCGTTTGTTTGTGCTTTTTGCCGCGCCCGCAGAGAACGAACTGCGCTGGTCTGAAAGCGGAATCGAAGGCGCGATTCGATTCCTGCGGCGCGTCTATACGATGGTTTGGCGTTGGCACGAGCGTCTTGGTGACTTCGCTCAGGGCCGTGATTTACCAAACGATCAGGCGTTTAGTGCCGCTGCCCGCGCCTTGCGCCGCAAGACACACCAAACAATCGCTCGCATCACCAGAGACTTCGAGCAACTGCACCTGAACACCAGTGTCGCCCTGTTGATGGAGCTCTTCAATGCCTTGACTGATTTCAACGCCGAGCCGGCGACTGCGTCCGCTGCCGACACGTTCGCGGTTCGTGAGGCGATTGAAGCGCTCGTGGTGATGTTAGCGCCGATGAGCCCGCACGTCGCCGAGGAGATGTGGCAGGGCCTCGACCATAAAGAAGCGTTGTTAAGTGGGCAGGCCAAATGGCCGGTGGCCGATGCCGAGCTGGCGCGACAGGAGGAACTGGAGATTCCTTTACAGGTCAACGGCAAACTCCGTTCGCGAATACTGGCATCGGCGGAAGTCACTGAAGACGAATTACGCGCCGCCGCGATTGCGGATGAAAAGGTGCGCGGCTTTATTGACGGTCATCAAGTGGTCAAAGTGATCGTCGTGCCGCAGCGGCTGGTGAATGTCGTGATCAAGTGAGGGCGAAACTGTCGATTGCCATCAGTCGTAAGCCAGTTCATAATTCAGTAGCACGTCCTTGAACGGGTGACCCACCGTGAAAGGAGATAATCATGAGCGAGGACCTTACAAGGAATCTGCGTGGTGACAGTGTCGAGCAGATACTGACTCTACTACGAGGCATGGATTCGCGGCTGAGCGGGTTGGAGGAGCGAGTCGACCGGCGGTTAATGGAGACTCGTCCGATTTGGGAACAGGTGCTTGGTCGGCTGGAACGCGTCGAGACCCGGCTGGAGGCCGTCGAAACGAGGCTGGACGCTGTCGACACAAGGCTGGATGGTGTGGATAAGTCTATCGACAACCTGGGCCTCGACATGCGTGCAGGATTCAAGCGACTCGAGCGCCAGATGGGTCAACTTGCCACCGAATACGTCGCTGTTCGTTCTGACCAAAGTGATTTGGAACGACGTATGGACAGACTTGAAGACAAGCTTGAGGCTAAGCCTGTCGGGTGAAGACGCACGCTAATCGATTGGCCATAACCTGAACCACTTCATGTCGCGATCCTATAGCGATTGCTTCTTGGTGTTGGCGGAAACCAGCCGACTACACTAACTGCCGCATAATCAGGCCAGAGAATGATTTGATTCCCACGTCGGGTCTAGTTTATCTAACGCTCAGACGGCGGTTTCAAAATCAGATATCGGCCATCCGCTCAATCGCTTGCCTGAGCGTTACTTAGCCGCTAAAATCATCGCGCACTGCAGTCGCGTCGATCAATTCAGAAGTAGCCGTTGAAGAATTGAACCCGTGACGCGACCATCGCAAGTGCCAGTATTCTTTGCGTTCCTGAAATGCGGCTTGGGCTCGAGGCAAAACGAGCCCGCCCACCAAATGCAGACGGCTACCAGATCAGTAACAAGGCCGCGTTTTGATCGAGCCAATAAATGAAAGAGTGTCCAGCCTGTAGGCGCTGCTTCCCCGACGACATAAATCACTGTCCCCAGGACGGCGACGGAACGTTACCGTCACTGTTGGGCGATCCCATTCTTGACGCCCGTTATCAACTCGAACGTCGATTAGGGCAGGGCGGGATGGGCGTCGTTTTTCAAGCCAAGCACATCTTTCTCAAAACCCAACATGCGATCAAGGTGATTTTGCCAGACCTGGTTGGCAACGATCCGATGCTCGTCACGCGCTTCCGCCAGGAGGCGCTCGCCGCCGCCGCGGTTCGCCATCAGAACATCATTGCGGTGACGGACTTTGGCGTCGTGCGCGGCACGATGCCTTTTTTGGTGATGGAGTTTGTCAATGGCCGCTCGCTTCAGGAACTCATGACGGAAGAAGGGGCAATGCCGGCGGCCAGAGCCTTCGAATTGATTTGTCCCACGGCAGCCGGGATCGCCGCTGCTCACCGCCAGAACATCGTGCACCGGGATCTGAAGCCTCTCAACATCATGATCCAGGAGCAGATGTCCATTAACGAAGGGCTAAAGATTCTGGATTTCGGTTTGGCCAAGATCAAATCCGGAGAGTTGCTCGGATCGTTTGTGCAGGCAAAGACGAGTGGCTTGATGGGTTCGCCGTTTTACATGGCGCCCGAGCAGTGGTCCGATGAAGAGCCGGATGCACGCGCGGACATCTACAGCCTGGGAGTTATTCTCTATCAAATGCTGGCGGGCGACGTTCCCTTCAAGGGTTCATCGATCCCGTCGATCATGAAGAAGCATTTGACGCAACCCCCACCGACGATGCAGTCGATGGGCGTCGACGTGCCGCCGGCAATCGAAGCGGTTGTACGTCACGCGCTGGAGAAGGAAGTCGCGGCGCGCACGCCTTCGGTGGAAGTGTTCCTCACGGAGTTGAGTGCGGCTTTCGAAGCTTCGGAAAAAGTCGAGAAAAACCCTTACGATACTGTCGCGGGACACGCTAAGACCGGCGCTCTTCCGGTGGCGAATCAGACCGGGGAAACACCGGCCACTCCGAGTGGCTTCGAAACAAACTTCGATCCCCACGCGGGAACGATCAGCGCCGCGGCGATGGACCAGCAGGAACTGCAGGCGCAACTTCAAGCCACTGGTGAGGCGTTTAGACGTGAGCAGGACGACAAGACGCGCTATGCGCGCGAGCAGATCGCGCTCGATGCCCGCGAACGCGGCCGGGTGGACCAGGAAGCGGCGCGCAAACGCGCCGAAGAAGAAGAGAAGCAACGCAAAGAGCGGGAAGAACGAGAAGACGAAGAGCGGCGACAACGCGCGCAACTGGAACGCGTCGCGCGCCAGGCCGAACAGTTGGAAGAAAAACTTGCGCGGCTGACTACGAGTATTCCAATGCAGGCAACTGGAGTGATCGATCCCGAGGGGACGCTGGTCCATCGGAGCTCCATTCCAGAGGCAGCGGCCGACACCTCGATTTCGCAAAGGGCAATCGGGCAAGCGAGTGCGCATGTTCTTCCGGATGCAGGCAAGAAGAAATCTTCGCCGGTGGTGGCGGTGGTGATCGTGCTGCTGGTTTTGCTTGGGAGTGGGGGCGTTGCCGGGTACTTTGTTTTCCTCAGACCAAAGCCACCCGTGATTACCGATGGACCGGGAAAAAAAGGCGATACTCCGCCTGGGCCAATCAAGGCTGAGCTGATTCCGATTCCCGGCGGCACGTTTCAAATGGGGCGAGTTGGCGCGACGGTGGCTGAACTGCCGGTGCATGCCGAGACGGTGAAGCCCTTCGAGATTGACAGGACCGAAGTAACGAACGCCGAATACCAGCAGTTTGTGAATGAAACCAAACACGATCCGCCGGCGAACTGGGTTGGCGGCAAACCGATTTCCGGTGACGAGTCACTGCCGGTCACTTTCGTTTCCTATGACGATGCCACCGCGTTTGCCGAGTGGCGCACGAAGCGCGATCAAGTGCAATATCGTTTGCCGACTGAAGAAGAATGGGAATATGCCGCCCGTGGAGGCGATCAGGACAACATCTATCCATGGGGCAATAAGTGGGTTGAGGACTATTCGGTAACAGGGAGCACAGGCGCGACGAAGCCCAAGCCTGTGGCATCCACACCCAATGACAAGACGCGTTGGGGCGTGATGGATATGATGGGTAACGTCTACGAGTGGACGTCCTCAAAAGCCACTCTATATCCGGGCAGTGAGCGGAAAGTAGAAGGTGAGCGACGCAATGATTATGTGATCCGAGGCGCTTCCTATCAGACGTTTCAAAATCCCCTGCCCATCTCCGCAACGCGTCGCGATTGGTTTTCGAGAGACACCAAGGTTTCAGTGCTCGGCTTTCGTCTGGTGCATCCAAAGTAGGAAGAGCTACCTGCCAGACTTGCTTCTTGTGTTACTTGCGCAATACCTTCCCCCGAATTCGTTGTCATTTGCCGGCGGCTGGACGAGGCCGACCCTGGCGAAAATATCTCGGGTGACGGTAGTGTCTTAATTTGTAACGCAAACTGTTAGTTTGCGCTGATTGAATGGCATTCAACGGCGCGCAAGCTAACAGCTTGCGTTACAGAAAACCAACTAACTTGCGTTACAGAAAACCAACTAAGACGCTACGCGGGTGACTGAAAGTGTTGTCCCGCGCCCAATCTCGGGTATAATTTTTCGGTTTTCACCTGCATCAGGAGGAAGAAGATGAGATCCCACGCAATCTTGAAAAGTGCATTGGTTTCCCTCGCCGTGTGCTGTTTGCTAACGCTGATCTGCGGGTCGGCTTTGGCCCAGGGAGTCGGGGATGACATTGGCGCCGGCGTCTTCAAACCAAAGAACCCGGAAACCAAACGACGCGGGCCGAAACCCGTCAAGCCGGTGGTCAAGCCGACCCGAAAGCCGGACACCGCTCTCGACGATCGCATCGATGATCTCCTCGACAAGGGCAATGACGCCCGGGATGCAAAGAAATACGCCGAGGCCCAGACGGCCTACGAAGACGTGCTCAAGTTAAGGGCGCATGACGCCCGCGGCGCTTATGGTTTGGGTAACGTCTATACCGATCAACGCCGGTGGGAAGATGCCGAGAAGGCTTATCGCGACGCAGTTGAGTGGGGACCAAAAAACGTCGATGCCCTGGTAGCGCTGAGCGTGGTTTTGGTCCAACCGGTCACCGGTGCGAACAATGCCAAGCGCTTTGCCGACGCTCAGAGCTTTGCCCAGCGCGCCGTGCAACTTGATCCGAAGAATGCCGTGGCCTGGGACCGGCTCGGCGTTGCGATTCAGTCGAGAGGTACTTTCAACAGCGAAACCGAACACGCTTATCGTCAGGCTGTGGAGTTGGATCCGCAGTTCGCTGTAGCTTACGCTCACCTCGGTCGTTGTCTGCGCCGGTTGGGCAAGGGTGACGAGGCCGCGCCTCTATACGATCGTGCGATTGAGCTTGCCAAAGATCCGGCGACGCTGATTCTAATCGCGGACAGTTTGCAAGCCGAACAACAGTGGGATCAATCTGAGCCCGTCTTGCGGAAAGCACTCGAGAAGGATGCACGGAGCACGAGCGCCCTCTACCTGCTGGGACGAACTCTAATCGTTCTCAAACGCCCACAGGAATCTGAAGGCTATCTCAAGACCGCCATCGAACTCAGCCCCCAGTCATTTCCATCCTACAACCTTCTGGGGCAAGCGTATCTGGCCCTGGGGCGCTATGATGACGCCGAGAAGACCTATAACAGCGCCATCGATCTGGCTTCGCCGGCCGAGCGTAAGCAATTGGCGGGAGCATTTGGTTTTGAAGGTGTGGGCGATGGCTATCTGAAAGCCAAACGGAAACCTGATGCTGCCCGTGCTTATCGAAGAGCACTTGATCTGGATCCGGACAACCGGCAATTGCAAAGCAAGGTATCCAAAGTGCGAGGGTAGGGGCGACTCCGGTGTCGCGCTGAGGCGTTAGCGCTGCTGAATTCCACAGAAGAAAAATTCCGAAAGAACGAGGCCACCGTATGAAGCGTTGTCAAAAATGCAGTCGTACTTTCCCTGACGAAAATCAGAAGTTCTGTACCTTTGACGGTGGTCTATTGATGGCTGACCAGCCGGCCTTCGATCCCAATCGCACCATTCTCGCTCCGCAAATGCAGTCATTGCCGCCAGTGCCACGGCCGCCGGCGCCAACTCCGCAACCCACGCCGCCGGTGCAGTCCCCTCCGGTGCAATCTCCTCCGGTGCAGTCAGCGCCACCGCCGGAGCCCAAGCCGCCTGAGCGAGATCTGAGCGAGACGATTGTTGCTTATCGACCAGATCCCAATCCCCAAACTACGAGTAGCGGCTCAGAGTCTTTGACCGCTCCGACTGGCGGTCAAACGTCACAAGATCTGACGCTGCCACCAGCGCTAGTGAAAGACGCGACGACGTCATCTGATTTAGTGATGCCTCCCGGCGCAACAGAGGTCCTAACGTCAACCGATTTGACTGAGACCTATTCCGGCGCTCCGACGTCGAGAGAGTTACCGCCGCCGCCAGTGACCGCACCGCCGCCGCCACCAGTTCCTTATGCCGCGGCGCCTACATCCAGGGAATTACCGCCGCTGCCAGGGGGCCCACCACCGCCGCCAACGCCGCCTCCCACGCCGGCGCAGCAAGCCCCGACGACAGTGTTGTCAGAGCCAGGGCCGCAACCGCCTGCTCCCGTCAAGAAGAAGCGATCAGTCTTGCCCTGGATTATCGCAATCCTGGTTCTGCTGCTTTTGGGGCTCGCAGGTATTGGCGTGGCGGGTTATATCTTTCGAGCCCAAATTCGCGAGTTCCTGAAGCCTTATATGGAGTCAAAGAATCAGCCGACTCCCACACCCGCAAACGAGAACTCAAACGCCAATTCGAGCGCCAACGCAAACACGAACAGCAATTCCGCGAACGCGAATACTTCGGCGAATGCGAACTCCGAAGCCAAAAAGGAACCACCGGCATATGTTCCTTCAGCAGACGCCGTCCAGTTCACCAATTCAAAAGACAATCTGGACGGAGACCTGGCTGAACACTACGTCGGGTTCTCTTTCTACTTTCCGAAGACATGGACGAAGGATCCGAAGGCCGGTGTGCACGGCGCGACCAGCTTTGCGAAGGTAGATCGGCAGTTCAGCGACAGCACTGGCGAGTTTATTCAGGAGCGAGCGGTTGTTACGTGGTATCCCAGCAAGGGCAGCTACGAGTCGGACCAGTCAATCTTTCCAGAGCAGGCGACAAAATTTACGAAGGGCTTGCAAGACTCTGGTTATGAGGAAGTGTCGCACGGCGAGACTACCGTCAATGCTTACAAGGCATACGAGGTTCGCTTTAAAGGAGAGTTCAAAAGCGCGACCAAGAATCTCCCGTACTGGGGCCGCGTAATATTTCTTCCTCCGCAAGGTCAGAACGAGAAAACCGGGATCGCGATTGTGATGCTTGCGACTTCGTATGCTCCGGGTGTCGCCAGTGCCGAAGACGTGGGAAGCAAAGACGAACTGCGCATGATTCTTGACTCGTTCAGGTTTGCGCCCAAGCCGTGAGATTTCGAAGGCGGTGCTGCAAAGCCTCTCGGTCTGAGGTAAGATTTATTCGAAAGGCATTTGCGCGGACCGTTTGAGCAAAAGGATTTTATGACTAAACAACAGCCCCAGGGTAAAAACAAAAGGTTTTGGACGCCGTTTCGAGTCTCTCTAACCTTCGTAGTTCTGGTAATGATCGCCGTCATCGGCATCTCAAGCTGCAAGTCGTCCGATGAAAAAGAGAATCGTCCAGTAGCCAGTCGCCCGTCGAATAAGGCTCCTGCTCCTCCTCGCCAGGTTGATGGCGCGCCGCGGGCTTCCGAAATCCAGGCGCTGCCTGACAGTGTTCGGTCGACCCGGCTAAAGACAATCGACGGCAGCACGATCTCGCTGGCGGATTATGCGGGCAAGGTGGTGCTGGTGAATCTATGGGCCACCTGGTGTGGGCCTTGCCGCATGGAGACGCCGGAGTTGGTCAGGTTGCACAAAGAGTTTCAGTCGCAGGGCGTCGAAATGGTGGGGTTAACAAACGCAACTGATGGACGTGAGACTCCCGAGAGCGTGGGCCAGTTTGTTCGTGATTTCAAGGTTGACTACCACATTGGCTGGGCGCCCGTTGAGGTGTTGTCAGCCTTGTACCAGGTTGAGCCTCAGCGCGACGCGATTCCGCAGAGCTTCGTTATCTCGCGTGACGGTCGCATTCTGAAAAAGTTCGTCGGCTTCAATCAAGTCTACACGCCCCCACAGTTCAAGCAGGCGATTGAAGACGCTCTGCAGACAAACTAGTGGACTGTAACAGTTGAATTGCTAGTAGCTGCTGTCATATTGGGTGCAGCCTTATTCGGAGATCCGATCTTTCATGTTTTCAAGCCACTAGTAAACTAACTGTTACAGTCCACTAGATTACTTGTCGGATAAAATTTGATGCGAATGAGTCAAGTTTCTGCGGCGGCGGCGCCTTTGCGTGCTTAGCGCCTTTGCGTGAGACGTTCCGTCCCCAGTAATGACCGAATGACCGTTACAACCAGGAAGACTTTTCACGCAAAGACGCAAAGCACGCAAAGTTTGTCTGATCGGTCTGAGGCAGCGCCTCGCTAGTATTGTTTGCATCGATGACGATACACGCCAATCAATGACACCTAATTCCTTTTGAGCCGCTGGTTTCGTCTTCGATCCAGCTCACTAATGTGTCCCATCCCAATCTCAATTTCTCACTGCTTACCCATCATTTCGTCGGTAGTATCCTAATTTCGTTTTTTTGTAACGCAAGCTGTAAGACCACCCCAGCCGAGCTGCTCGGCTAGGGACCCCGGGCTTGCGCGGACGTTGAATGCCATCCACCAATCGCAAACTAACAGTTTGCGTTACAAAACACTTGGACCACACTCTCGTACAACTGCCGAAGCTCGATTTCCTCGAACTATCGTTTCCAAAGGGCACCGTGTAAGATACGTTCGTGCCCCCGTTGAAAAAATTAGTTCGCCTGAAGAGGCGAAGTTGAGGACAGCAGCATGTCCATCAAAGCACTCAATTCCAGGAGGAGTTAGCTATGAAATCTGCAGTAAAGAGAATCACCATCAGCGTGAGCGCACTATTCTTGCTGGCCATTTGCGCTGTCCAGTCGCCCGCACAAAAGGCCAGAACGCAAGACGCAGCTCGTCATTCGAGCGACGCGGCGGATGTTTTCACAAAGATCATGGATGTCAAAGAAAAAGCGATCCCGAAGCAGTTGCTGGATAAGGCCGAGGCGATCGCGGTGTTCCCCGCGGTGGTCAAAGTGGCCTTTGGTATCGGCGGCAAAGGCGGGCAAGGAGTGATCAGCCGGCGAATCAAAGGCGGCTGGAGCGAGCCGGTCTTTTTCAATATCGGCGGCGCCAGCATTGGTGCGCAAATTGGCGCTTCAAAGACCGACTACGTGCTTTTGATCATGAACGACGACGGCTTGAACAGTTTGATGAAGGACAAAGTTGAGTTGGGCGGTGAAGTGGGTGTTGCTGCCGGACCCGTGGGGCGCGAGGCGGCTGCCTCGACCGACGCGCGATTAACTGCGGGCATCCTCTCGTACTCGCGCAGCAGAGGTGCTTTCATCGGCGCCGCGATCAAGGGCGCGGTCATTAGTCCGGATAACGATTTGAATGAGGCATTTTATGGCTCGAAAGCAAAGGATCTCTTAGCTGGAAAGCCGATGACGATGACGGACATGCCTTCGGCAGTCAAAGTCTTTCCCCGTACACTCGCGCGCTATTCAGTGAGGTAGTAACGCAAACTGTTTGTTTGGGATTGGTGGATGGGCATTCAACGGGCGCGCAAGCCCGGGGTCCTTAGTCGAGCAGCTCGGCCGGGGTGGTCTTACAGCTTGCGTTACGAGAAACGAAATCAGGACGCTACCCCAGTGAAAGGCTTGACGCTCCTGCTTGCGCGCCATTAGAATGCGTCGTCAACTTAAACCGTTCATCGCTCTCTTCATCAATCGAGGATTTGACACGGCTCATGCTCCCAAGGACTCAACGCCAGAAAGAAATTCTCGATTACATCGTGCGCTTTCTTGAGCGACGCGGACACGAACCCTCCTACGCACAGATCGCCAATCATTTTGGAGTCAAGTCAAGGGCGACAATCGCCAAACATATCGCTGCCCTTGAGCGTCGCGGATTGTTGCAGCGCCGCGATGAAGAAGGAGCATTTGCGCTCGCCGTCACGGTCGATGAAATTCCCTCGGACGCGCTTTGCGCGGTGCCCCTTTTGGGCCGCATCGCTGCAGGCGTGCCTTTGGAAGTCGTTCAGGATGCGGAAAATTCGGAGATGATCGCGGTGCCGCGTTTTCTGTTGGGGCGTGTACGTCCGGATCGAATCTATGCCGTGCGTGTGAAGGGCGATTCGATGATTGACGAACACATTTGTGATGGCGACATTGCGTTGATCGAAAACCGCACCGAAGCTCGCGACGGCGAGATTGTGGTTGCGCTGGTTGATGGTACTCACGCGACCCTGAAGAGAATTTACCGGCGCGGCGCCGAAGTAGAGTTGCGGCCGGCAAACTCGCAACTCGAACCGATCAAAGTTCCCGCTTATCAGGTGACAGTCCAGGGCATCTTCCGTGGACTGCTCCGTCCGACCGCATAGTCAAGCCGGCGACGTCACGCAGGTCTTGAAAATCCTCCGATTTTGATTAGCGCGCTAAGGTTGCTTTTCAACAGCCTTCGGACGAACCGCACTCTCGGACTTTCTGAACGCTTTCGCGTTGCCTGATTTTCTTTGGGCAGGGCTGAGAGATTTGTCGCGAACTGAAAAAAGCACTGCTGACGAGCAAGAACTTCGCCGCATCGACTGTCGGTAGGACCGTCTCCGGTACCTCAAACAGCTTTAGATAAGGCGTCGATCTTGTTCGCCAGCAGTCAAATTGTGAGGCTCGCGGGGGTGAACGTAGTGTCCGGCCAGAGGAGCTTGAGCACCCTTGAGGTTGGCTCTCTTCAGGTTGTCACGCATTTGCGTCCCCTCCGGTCCGGCAAACTCTGCTGCCTCGACAAAGGCAGACTGAAAGTAATCTAACTACTGGTCATGACGTCAAGGCCGTTTCATTTCATCAGCCTGCAACTTGGTTTCCGGTTACTACCCGGATACAATTACCGCGCTAACCCCCAAAGAGGCCTGGCCCGACGTTGTGATGCGAGTTGCGGCTGATGCTCACAATAGTACGAAGTTGTCTCCCAGGTCCTTAAAGAGTTATTAAAAAAACATTAGAGGCGAGCTGAAGGGTGTCTGCAGTATCCGCTGGGAAATATCTGTTCGGACCGTTTGAGTTGGACAGTGCGGAATTGATCCTGCGCCGTAGCGGCGAGATTGTGCCTCTCACACCCAAGGCGCTTCAGGCTCTGATTCTTCTGATACAAAATGGCGGCCGGGTTGTCTCTCGCAGAGAGATGATCGAAGAACTCTGGCCGGATGCTCACGTCGAAGAGTCCAATCTCACGGTGGCCATTTCGATGGCGCGCAGGGCCCTGGGAGAAAGCGAAAACGGAAACCACTTCATTGAAACCGTTCCCAAACGCGGCTATCGCTTTGTTCCCGCGGTGAAATTCATCGGCAATTCGCTTCCTCAAAAAGCCCGGTTCGAGGTGATGCAAATCACGCGACTGACCCACGACGGCTATATTATGGACGTGGCGATTTCGCCGGATGCACGCTTGCTGGCTTTCGTACTGATCGAAAACGGCAAACAGAGTCTTTGGATTCAGCAGCTCGAATCAGGAGAAAAGTGGACCCTCAGCGCTCCGGATCCGGCGCTCTGCTGGGGTTTGAAATTCTCTCATGACTGCCAGAGTCTCTTCTTTATCACCACTCAGCCTAATACTACGATCAGCGTGCTTTATCGAGTCTCGCTGCGCGGCGGTCCGGCGCAAAAGCTGGTCGTCAACATTGATGCCGGAATCGCTCTGTCACCGGACGGATCGCAAATGGCCTTTGTGCGCAGCTTTCCCGGACAGCATCGGGACGCGCTGGTCCTGGCCGACGCTGACGGCTCTGGTGAAAGCGAGATAGCGTCGCGTCACCACCCGGACAAGTTTTCATTTGCTACCGCTTGCTGGTCTCCTGACGGCAAACTGATTGCCCTGGGTGCCAGCCGTTACAATGGAGTGGAGTGTGCGATTCTGGGCGTGCCTCCGAGTGGAGGGACACCACGCGAATTGTCACGCTGGGAATGGAAGACGATGTGTGCTGTGGCCTGGAGCACTGATGGCGCCCACCTCTACTTTTCCGCCATGGCTTTGACCTCCAACTCATTTCAGATCTGGCGACTCAATTATCCGGATCACCAGGCTCAGCGCGTCACCAACGATCCCAACAACTATGAAGAGATCAGTTTGGCCGAAGGCCATCAGACGCTGGTAACCATGCAGACTGATGTACGAGCAAATCTTTGGCTGGCATCGGTGCCGGATTCGGGTGCTCAATCCGGCAAGACTGGTGAGCTTGCGGCGCCACCTGTGACCCGGCGCATCACGAACAGTCGCACTGAGGGTTTTCAGGGGTTGGCAGTTTCGCAGGGGCGCATCGTCTTTGCCCTGACGGAACACCAACAGCCGGATCTGTGGAGCGTGAACACCGACGGTTCGGATCGCCGGCGGTTAACTACCGGCGGTGGTTTTCTGCCAGCCTTTTCTCGCGACGGTCGGCGCATTGCCTACGTCTCGGCCCAGGGCGGCACTCATCACATCTGGTGCATGGATGCTGACGGCGGCAACAAGAGTCGACTCACTGATGGCGGCGGCGAGAGCTTTCCCAGCATCACCAAAGACGGAGATTGGGTTGTCTACACTTCCCAGAGCAAGGAACGCAACTCGCTTTGGAAGGTTTCCGCTCAGGGTGGGGGAGCCGTTCAATTGACGTATGAGAGCCTGTGCATCAAGCCGGTCGTTTCTCCGGATGGGACCATGATCGCGTGCGCCTATCGCACCAACGAAGCTGATAAGTGGAAGATAGCTCTGTTGCCGAATGACGGTGGCGCACCGCTGCAGTTCTTTGCGCTTCCCAATCCCTACAATCAGATATTGCGTTGGACGAAGGATGCAAAGGCACTGACTTTTCTCGAAAAGCGCGACGGTGTCCACAACATCTGGCGACAGCCTGTTGATGCTGGGGAGGTTACTCAGCTTACGACGTTCACCGAAGATCTGATCTACAACTACGATTGGCTTTCCGACGACAACACTGAGTTGATTGTCTCCCGCGGATTGAAGACCAGAGATATTGTGTTGATTAGGAACTTTGAATGATCTCTGGCAGCGCCCATCGGGATGTAACACTTCATTGCCTGTCTCCGTTTAGATAGCGGACTTGTCCGCCGTCCCAGCGAGGGGCACAAGTGCCCTATTTAAACGGACAATTCTCCGAACCCCGGTCGTTAATAATCGTGGATCTCTTTTCACCGAACTTTAGAGACAGGACACTAGCTAGCTAGCGCTTTGAAGGAGTCTTTGCCTCCTTCACTATCTCGCTCGTTTCCTGCTCCCGTTCGAAGGTGCATTCCTGCGCTTTTTTGTCGTCGCGCAAGCCGAGAAAGATCGGCTGGCGCAGGCGACGCTCTGCGGTCCATTCCGCGAACTTGACCTGAGCCACGAGTTTGGGCCTGACCCACTGTACGGGTTCGTTGGTCTGCGGTGCTTCCACGAACGGGCACCGGCTGGTTTTCAGAGGCTGCAAGAGCTTGTAAATCTGTTCCAGGCTGTTTTCATTAAAGCCGCCGCCGACGTGCGCGACGTAATACAGTTGGCCGCGTTCGTATAGTCCCACCACCAGCGCTCCGAAGTAGCTGCGCGAATGACGAGGCTCAGTGTATCCGCCGATGACAACTTCCGACTGCTGAATCGTTTTGATCTTGAGCCAGTCGCGACTGCGCTTCTGCACATAGGTACTCGCCAGGCGTTTGGCCACCACTCCTTCGAGCAGTATTTTGGCGACCTCTTTATACAACTCTTTTCCGTGCTCAATGATGTGATCAGAGTAACGAATGTTCTTGTCTGCTTTGATGATCGCCTCGAGCTGCGTTTTGCGATCCACGAGCGTGCAGCCCATCAGATCGAAACCATCGAGATAAAGCAGATCAAACACGTAGTACACGAGGCGCGAGCTGGCAGCCAGACGGGCGATTTCCGCTTTGTTCTTTCGTCCCAGTCGCGGTTGCAGCAGTTGAAAGCGTGAAACGCCGTTTTCATCCAGAGCCACAATTTCGCCGTCCAGAATCGCCCGCTTGCCGTTGATGCTGTCGCCGATGTCTTTCAACTCTGGGTACTGATCGGTCAGCTCGTTCTGGTTGCGTGAGATAAAGCGAGCCTGCCCATTTTCCAGAAAGCAAGTAGCGCGCACGCCGTCCCATTTGGTTTCAAACAACCAATCAGGATCCGAGAAGGGATCGTCAACCAATGTCGCGAGCATCGGCTTGATCACTTTTGGCATGTCGGCGCGCTTTGCGCCTCGGCATGAGTCAGTCGTTTTGATTTTACGGGGCATAGCTTCGTCCGGAATCCAGTAAATCAGCCGCGGATAAACGCGGATTTGCGCCGATCTGAGCCGGAGCTAAAAAAGATCCAAAAATTCTACATGCCTCATTTCTGATCCGCGTTTATCCGCGTGAATCGCGGCTAGACTATCCTGGCGCTGTCTACTTTTCCATCTAGTCAAACCCACGCAGCGGCAACAACGATCGCTGCAGCCAATTGTCCGCAGGGTACTGGGCCTCGCCTGCAATCGCATGGAGCGTGTACGCGTGCCGCGACCTGGCGGATCGGTTCGCGAGACTCTTGTGCGGCAGCAATCCGTCGAGGACGATCAGCGTCCCCTCATCAACTTCCAGCGGCTCCAGTTGGTCTTCAGGCCACGGTGTTGAATCGAGAGTGTCAAAGCTCATCCCACCTTCTGGCGCACGCCGCCAGCGAGATTTCAAGCCACACTTATGCCCGCCGCGAAAAGCCCAAAGACATCCGTTCTCAATCGTCGCCTCTTCGAGCGCAAACCACAGCCCAGCAATCGCAACCGGCTCGGTGTAAAGGAACGTGCTGTCCTGGTGACAGTCAACCTCGCCGCCGATGTTCGGCTGTTTGAAGATGTACATCGACTGCAAGAGCAGCGGCTGTTTGACGTCGAGATCGGCAACCAGTTGTTTGAGCCTGGGCGTGCGCGAGAACTCGTTGAATACCGGATCGAGATCATGCAGGGCGTGACCGATCTTATTGATCGATCTCTCTTTGCTTTGGCGCAGGCTGCCGTCAGCCAGAAACGCATTTTCTTCAAAAAAGAACCGTATTTTGTCGCTGGATCCGAGGAAGTAATCGTCGGTCAGCCGCGACTGTTCGCGCGTGGAGAAGATCGAGATCACACCGGCTGGATCGAAATCATGGACCAGTTGTTCGGCTCGATCTCGCAGCCGCTGACAGGCTGCGCGATCGACGAAATTTTCTAGCACGAGAAAGCCGTCGCGGCTGTACTGAGAGAGTTGTTTCGGGGTGATCGTCATGGTCCTCGGTCAGTGGAACGGTAGTCGTGACCTGATTCAAACGCAAAGGACGCAAAGGTTCTCGCAATGAACGCAAAGGGATATAGTTTGCGCTCCTTTGCGGTTTTCCTTTGCGTTCTTTGCGTTAAATTATTCCTTCAGAAGCTGGACCGTGAGTCGCCATCGCACAAGATTCCGAGGCTCTCACTTCCGCTGCTCTACAACAATCCCACGTTTTGCTAACTCCGCAAAAAATGATTCCGGATCGAAGCATGCCTCGGGCGCCATGACTCCGGTTTTTTGCACTTCACCACGTGCCAGTTTCTGGGCGGCGATGGATGCCGGAATCCCGGTCATGCGCGCCGTCGCATTGACGCCCCACTCAGCTCGCGGCGGATGACGCGTGGTGTATTCGAGCTGAACCGTTTGGCCATCACGTTGGCCTGTCACCTGGACATTGAGCAGGAAAGCCCACTCGCCTTCGCCGCCAAAATCAGCGGCGTGCCGGAGGATATGAGCGCGCACAAACCGTCGAGCCGAAACTGGCTCACCGTTGATTTGCGTTTCTTGTTCGCTGGTCAACCCGAGGTCGGCGAACACTCGCAGGGCGCGCATGATCTCCGGTCGCCAGGTGCCGCGCACGTCGACTAATTTCACCCCTTTGCCAATGAATCGATGAATGGTGTGAGTTTCAGAGTGTGGCACATAGAACGTCTCTACCTCGCCGACCGGATCGGCGAACCGCACTTGCTTTGATCCTGAAAACGCGGGCACTTCGATAAACTCGCCAGACTGCCAGAAGAAACGGCGACTGTCCGCGCTGAATTCATCCAGCACCGTGTCGAGCAGTCCGGGAGACGGCGCGATTGATCGGAAAGAAGCGAAGGCAATGTGCACTTCGTCAACGCTATCGAGTTGGTCCGCGGCAGTTTTTGCCATCAGGTTCGTGACACCAGGCGTCGCGCCGCAGCCGAGACAAACCGTGACGCCGGCGGCTCGGGCCAGTTCATCAAGCTCGAGCTGCCGAGGCGTATTGTAGAGACCGCCAAGATCGAGATAATTCACGCCGGCATTAATTGCGGCGCGTGTGACGATCAGTCCGAAGTGATAAGTCGTGCAGTTGGCAACTACATCAAAGCCGCGCAGTTGCTCCGTTAAAGAAGTTTCGTTGCCGGCGTCAACCTGCGTCGCGCGCACGCGAGCGCCGCCCAATTCATCAGCGAGAGATTGAGCGCGTCCCAGATCGGCATCGGCGATGACGATCTCTTCAAAGTCACTGGTTCGGGCCAGGTCGCGCGTCGCTTCGGAACCCATCGCGCCACATCCGCCGAGTACGATTATTTTCATAGGTTTGTCTTCGTGATGCGTTAATCACGCGCCGTCTAAAATCTGAGCGACCCTCGATATTCGCGTGGTAAGAGACTCGGCATTGTTGCGAACCAGGTCAGTACCGGGAGCGGTAGCGACCGGGCCCTCGTTGCAATCTAGCGCGCTCAGGATAGCCAGGGCCCGGTCGCTACCGCTCCCGGTACTGATCTGGTTCGCAATCCGCTAGTGCTTGTTCCATAAGCTGCAGACCCTGCTCCAATTCGTCGTCGGTAATCACCAGCGGCATCAGTGTGCGAATCACGTTTCCGAAAGTGCCGGCTGTAATCGTAATCAACCCTTTCTGCAAAGCGAGCTGCGTAAACCGATCGGTCGCTTCCCTGGCCGGTTCTCTCGTTTCGCGATTGTTGACCAACTCGAATGCGCACATCGCACCTACACCGCGCACATCGCCGACGATGGGAAACGTCGCTTGGAAGTCTCGAAACCGCGCGCTCACCTTCATTCCGATTTGTCGGGCTCGCGAGCAAAGCTGATCCCGTTCAATCGTATCCAGCACCGCCAGCGCTGCGCGGCAGGCCAGCGGATTCCCGCCGAACGTGCCGCCTAAGCCGCCGACCATGGGATGGTCCATAATTTCCGCCCGACCGGTAATCGACGAGATAGGCAGGCCTGCGCCGAGTGACTTGGCGGCGATCAGAATGTCGGGTTCGAGCCCAAACTGCTCGCAAGCGTAAAGTGTGCCGGTTCGCCCCAGCCCGGTTTGCACTTCATCGGCGATAATCAGGATCCCATTGTCTCGACACACCGATTGCAACTCGGCAAAGAACTCGCGCGGCGGGACAACGAACCCGCCTTCACCCAAAACGGGTTCGACGATCACGGCTGCAATCGACTCAGCGGCGACGTGGCGCTTGAAGAAATCCGCAAACGCCGGTGCAGCACAGCGCAGTTCGCATGAAGGATACTTCAGCGAGTAAGGGCAACGATAACAATAAGGGTAAGGCAGACGGTAAATCTCGGGCGCGAACGGACCAAAGCCGGCTTTGTACGGTTTGACCTTGCTGGTGAGCGTCAGCGCCAGCAGCGTGCGGCCGTGAAAAGCGTCTTCGAAAGCGACGATGCCGGGACGGCCGGTATAACTGCGCGCGATCTTGACTGCGTTTTCGACTGCCTCGGCGCCGCTGTTGGCAAAGAAGGTCTTCTTGGGAAACTCGCCGGGCGTGAGTTGATTGAGCTTTTCGGCAAGTGCGATGTACGGCTCGTGCATCGCCACGTGAAAGCAGGTGTGCGCGAACTGTTCAAGCTGATCCTTGATGGCCTCGCTGACTTCGGTTGCTGCAGAACCAACATTCAGACAGCCCAGTCCGCCGGCGAAATCGATGAAGGTGTTGCCGTCAACGTCTTCGACGATCGCGCCGCACGCAGACTTCACAAAGATGGGCGCGACATTGAATGGACCACGCGGAACAGCAAGTCGCCGCCGCTCAAGCAGCGCCCTCGATTGCGGGCCGGGGATGTCGGTGAGTTGCTTAATCACGATATTAGAGAACGGCGCGTCCTCGCAATTCGGCAAACGCAGAACAAGTTCGAGGCGCTGCGACCATCAGCCCGCGAAGCGTGGCGACAGCATAAAGCCTGGGGTGAAGCGCAGCGAAACCCCAGGGACCGTCGACGAAAAATTGAAAACCCGCGAAGCGGGTGACAGCGCGATCTCCCAGAAATTATGGAGCTTCTTGCGCTGCCGCACGCTTCGCGCGCTCTGATTACCGCTGTCGCACGGACCTGGGGTTTCGCTGCGCTCCACCCCAGGCTTTATGCTGCCCACCCGCTACGCGGGTTCGGGAAAGTCGAGTCTCGTCTGAGCCTTTCAGACAATCTTCAGTCTTGATTAATCCGTTTTCCGCCCTTTGGACCAATCGTATGGATACCAGTACGGTTTCATCTCCAGTTTGTAATCGAGGTGCACGTGCTTGGTCTCGCGAAACTCTTCCAAGCCTTCCGGTCCCAACTCGCGGCCGCCGCCGGACATGCGCATGCCGCCAAACGGTCCAGCGTCGTTGTCCGTAAGCGGATCGTTGATCCAAAAAGTGCCGGCTTTGATTCGCTCGGCTGCCTTCATCGCATATTCCAGTTTGGTCGTCAGGATGTTTGCGCCCAGACCGTAATCAGAATCGTTTGCCAGCGCGATCGCCTCGTCGATGTTTTTCACCTTCATGATCGGCGCGACTGGTCCAAACGTCTCTTCGCGCATCAGCGGCATCGAGTGATCGACATCGACGACGACCGTGGGTTCGAAATAATAACCGCGCTCGAGATTCGCCGGACGCTTGCCGCCGCAAATCACTCGGCCTCCCATCTCCATCACTTGATCGAGTTTTTGCACGACCTTTTCGCGCTGGGTGCTGGAGATCATCGGTCCCAGATCAACGTCCGGACCCATCGGGTTCCCGAGCCGCAGCGTGCCGGCAAAATCGACGAAGCGATCAATGAACCTCTCGGCCACCGAATCGAAGACATAGAACCGTTCGCCTGAGGTGCAGACCTGGCCCATGTTCAGATACGCTGCCCAAACCGCGGCGTGGACGGCAACTTCCAGATCGACGTCGTCGCAGATGATGAAGGGATCATTTCCACCCAGCTCGAGATTTACTTTCTTCACGCGTTCTGCGGCGAGTTGCGCGATGCGCCTGCCGGTGGCGACGCTGCCCGTGAAGGCGATCACCTGCGTTTGCTTGTGCGTCACCAGCGGCTCGCCGGCTTCCTGCCCGTAGCCGGTGACGACGTTGACGATTCCCTTCGGCAATTCCTGAAACGCGACCTCGGCCATTAGCAACGTGGAAAGCGGAGTGAGTTCGGACGGCTTGATGATCACGGCGTTGCCCGCGGCGAGTGCCGGAGCGACTTTCCATGACATCAAAAGCAGCGGATAGTTCCAGGGCACAATGCAGACCACCACGCCGTAAGGCTCTTTCATGACGAAGTTCATCTGGTGGTGTTGCACCGGCGGGATGACGCGGCCCGACTCATGACGGCCAATCTCGGCGTAGTAATCAAAACAGGCGGCCACCCACTCGATTTCGTCCATGTTCTCAATCAGTGGTTTGCCGCCTTCCTGCGTGAGCAGCTTGGCCAGTTGCTCGCGATGCGCGCGAATGTTTTTGGCGACACCGTGGAGCAGTTCGCACTTATCGAGGCCGGGCACGAAGCGCCAATCGTCCTGGGCTTTCACGGCAGCAAGCACGGCGCGGTCGCAGTCTTCGGCGCGCGCACGTGGTACTTCGTCAATCGTTTCTTCAGTGGCGGGGTTTTCTATGGCGAGAGTCTCGCCCGCGAGACTCTCAACAAACGCTCCGTCGATAAACATTCTGCGCATTTGAGTTTTTCCTGAGTATTTGGTCCAAAATATCGGCGAGTGTCCGACAAACTTCAGTTTGTCGATTTTGCTCGCGACGGGCACATGCCGTATCAACGCGACAAACTAAAGTTTGTCGGACATACTCCGATCAAACAGACTGTTGTTCTTTCAGCGACTCTTCGAATCTTAGTAACGCCAGATCGATCAACTCGGTCGTGATCACAAACGGCGGTTCAATGCGGATCACTTCCGGCTTGTTCAGCGTGTAGGCGATCAGCACGTTGCGATCGAACATTCGCTGCGCGAGCGATTCACCAACCTGAGCATCAACGATCTCGACGCCAATCAGCAACCCGCGCCCACGAACATCGCGGATAATGCCGGGAAAGCGTTCCTGCAAAAGCCTGAGACCAGTCCTGAAGTATTGGCCCATTTCGGCGCAACGTTCGACCAGGTTTTCTTCCTGCAGGGTTTGGATCGTTGCCGCCGCGGCCGTCGTGGCCATCGGGTTCGCGCCAAAAGTCGACGTGTGATAGAACGGCTGCGGATGAAACGAAGCAAAAATTTCATCTCGGGTGTGAAAAGCAGCGCAGGGAATTACACCGCCGGAAATCGCTTTGCCGATACAAATAATATCGGGCACGACACCGGTATGATCACAACCGAACATCCTGCCGGTTCGTCCCAGACCAGTTTGTACCTCATCCAGAATCAAGAGCACACCGCGACGAGTACAAATCTCGCGCACGGCAGGCAGGTAATCATCAGGCGGTACGATCACGCCGCCCTCGCCCTGGATTGGTTCCAGAATTACCGCAGCAGTCTCGTCGTCGATGGCTTGCTCTATCGCCTCGGCATTGCCGTAAGGAACGAAGCTGGCGCTAAGCAAAGGCAGGAACGGCTTGCGAAAAAGCTCTCGGCCCGTTACGGAAAGCGAACCCATCGTCTTGCCGTGAAATGAATTGATCGTGGAAATGAATTTCGGCTTGCCCGTGTAGAGACGGGCGAGTTTCAGCGCGCCCTCGACTGCTTCAGTTCCGGTCGAACACCAGAAGGTCTTGCGCAGATCTCCGGGAGTGATTTCCGCCAGGCGCCGGGCCGCATCTGCCGCGCGCGGATTGAGCATCCACTGTGAGTGCAGCGCCAGTCGATCCATTTGGCCTTTGACGGCAGCGATCACTTTCGGATGACGATGGCCCAGGGCAAAAATTCCAAAGCCGCCGAGGCAATCGATGAATTCCCGGCCGGAAACGTCACGCAGCACGCAACCCTCACCAAACCATTCGACTACTGCGCCGGCGACCGGCTTCGGCTCGGGCCAGCGATTTAAAAACTGATTGAAGTTGTCGACGGTCTCGTCGACGATGCGCTTTTGTTGTTCCGGCGTCAGCTCGGTTTGGAAGTTGAAATCCATAATAAAAAGTCGCGAGTCGCGAGTCGCGAGTCCCAAGTCCAAAGTCCCAAGTCCCAAGTCTTCGAGCTCGTGCGTGACTATCGTCAGCGGACTCGCGACTCGCGACTCGCGACTCACGACTCGCGACTGTTTTCAACCCGGATGGACGCGGGCGCCTACCTGGTACATCACGGCCACCCAGAAACTGGCCCACAGGAAACCGCTGATCAGGTTCAGGGTACTGTACTTTTTTGCGGGCATTCCGGCGGTCGCGCAAATGATCGGAATCGTGATCCGCAGCCCGGCCGCAAACCGCGAGAGCAGCACCGCAATCGTGGCATGACGCAGCACAAACTTCTGAATCTTAGGGTACCACTTCTTCAATCGCTTTGATTTCTGGATGATGCGCGCGGCCCGCTCGTGCGCCGCGTAAAAATAGATCTGGTCGCCCGCTGAACCACCGATGGCCGCGGCAAGAATCGTCAGCCGCCAGTCGAGATACCCGGCGCCGCAGAGTGTTCCAGCCGTGATCAAGACCGCCTCGCCTTCCCAGAACGCCGCGAACACGATCGCAAAATATCCATACCGCGAGAGAAATCGTACGGCGAGATTCGGGTCGACTGCGGCCTGCAAGTTGGTTGTGGCAAACGGCACAATTGCGGCGATGTCAAAGATGAGGCTGGAAGGTGTCGGCACGATTCCTAATTGGCGCTGGCATGCCGAGTGGTATTTGCCTCGAGCGGTGATCGCTCGTCGAGGGGCCGGAGATCGCTGGTGACTTCGCGCACAACGCGCAGCACGCGTTCTACATCCGACGTGCGCAAACGCGAGTAGACGGGCAGTTGCAGGGCGCGTTCAGTTGTCTCCGCGCCCGCGCAATCGGCTGCGAACTCCCTGAAGAGCGGCAGCGATGAGCAGACATCGACGTGTGTAGTTTCGAAATCAACGCCGCGGCGGATGGCCCGCCGGCTGGCACTGGCTGCATCGGAAACGTAAACGCAGTACTGATAGTAAACATGTTCGGCCGCCGCCAGGAGACGCGGCGTCTGGACGGAACGGCAGTCGGCAAGACCACGCGAGTATTGCGCGGCATGTTCGCGAGAGCGCGCATTGAATTCGTCAAGCCGAGCCAGACTGCGCAAACCCAGGACGGCCTGGACATTTGAGTAACGCTGACGATAATTCCTGGGAAAGGGATCCAGCGGTCGAATCTTTTCCCAAAGATATTTCGAGAAATCGTAATTGCCAAAAACGGATGCCGCGGCCTGGATCGGGACACCCCAAAAAGTAAACCCTTTCGGACTTACCAGTGTTCGCACCATTAGACCGGTCGCGAATCTTTTCAGCAAATCACCAGTGCTCTGCAAGGGCTCGCTTTCGGCTTGCTCGCGAATGCGCCCCGCCAGCGCGGCATCATTGGTGATGGCCATCCCGCCGCCGTAGGTGTTGATGCCTTTCAATAGTTGAAAGCTGAAAAAGGCAGCCTGGCCGAAAGTGCCGACCGAACGGCCGCGATAGCGCGCTCCCGCAGCCTGAGCACAGTCTTCGACGACGATCAGATCGTGGCGTGCGGCAAGACGAAGCACTTCGTCCATATCGCACGGTTGCCCGTAGAGATGCGTGGGCACTATGGCTCGCGTTTTTTCCGTGATCGCGGCTTCGATTTTTGTGGGATCGATATTGAAAGTAGCAGGGTCGACATCGACAAAGACTGGCCGTAGTCCGGCGCGTCTGGCGATCTCCGGAACTACCCAGAAGGTGAGGGCCGGAAAAATGATCTCGCTGCCTGCCGGTAATTCGAGCGCGCGCAGAATGTAGAAACAGGCCATGCGACCGAACGAGGCGCTAATGGCGTGTTCCAGCCCGTGATACCGCGCAAAACGATCTTCGTAGTCTGCTATGGCCGGACCCTCAATCGCTTCGCCGCGCCGAAACGCAGCGATCATTTCCTGCTCGTCGCCGGGCACAGAACGCACACCGTAGCGAGCAATGGAACGCATCATTAGAGGGCTGCCTCCGGGGCGGCCGTAGTTGTTGGTTGTCGCTCAGCGATCCACTGACGATCGCGAGATTCCTGGAAACGTCTCACCCATTCATCCGCCTTTTGTAAGCGAGGATGATGCGCGTATTGATGCCGGCCCAAAAAATTGCAAAGCTGCGAAGGCCGGAAGAAATAGCGAGAATAAGCCATGCCGAGCATCAGCCGCGCCCGTCGCGGCGTCAGCACCGGGTGTCGGAAATTCAGGGTGTAGCCGTCGAACCTCTCCCAATCCGTCTCAAAAACCAGAGGCTTAAGCTGCTTGAACTGCGGCGTTCCAGGATAGGGAGTCAGGATCTTGAAATTCGCATAAGTGGTATCCAGGTCCATCGCAAAGCGAATCAGTTCTTCGATGCTTTCTTCGGTGTCCTGAAGGAAGCCAATCACGTAAAACCCGATGGTGGCGATGCCCAGCTTCCAGCAGAGCTTGATCATCTGACGCATGTGTTCGTGAGGGATGAAGCGACGCGCCACTTTCTTTAGGACCACGGGGTCCGGCGATTCGACGCCAAAGGAAATCTCACGCAAGCCGGAAGCGTGCATCGCGCGGATCAGCTCTTCATCCAGATCGTCCATGCGAGTCTCGCATTCGTAAGTCAGCTTTAGCCCGCGCGCGCGAATCTCAGCGGCGATTTGGAAACAGCGATCACGATCCAGGGTGTAGAGCGGATCACGGATGACTATATGAACGCCTTGATAAGCGCTACACAGTTGCTCCATTTCATTGACGACACTAGCGACTGAGCGGGCACGAAAGTTGGCCGTGATGCGATGCGGGCAATAAGTGCAATGTTCGGGACAACTGCGACTGGTTAACATCGGAATCGCGCGCGCCAAGCCCAACTTGTTTCGGCTGGTGTGGCCATAACGCCGAGTTTGCAGCAGTTCCCAACGCGGAAAGGGCAGCGAGTCCAAATCGTTTATGGCCGGGCTTAAGATCAGTCCATTTGGATCCTCGCCGGCAGCGATCTTGATAGCCGCCGCTTCTGGTTCACCACTGATAACAAAGTCGCCGGCGCCATTAAAGAGTTCCGGCAGGTGCGTCGCAGGCGTGCCAAAAAATCCAACCTTCATCCCGCGCGCTCGAGCCTGGCGTGCCCACTCGGATTCGTGGCGATGGTCGACCAATGAGGTCAGTACCAGAGCCAGATCGCCATCCACCGGCCGGTCGTCGCGCGTATGAATCACCTTATGACCCGCAGCTGCAAAGATGGCGCCCAGGTACCCGATGTTGATGCTCGGCACGTTCTGAAAAACACGGCGCACATGCACGCCCAGGCGCGTGGCAAATGAATCGCCGGTGAACCGCGAGCCGTAACCGCCGGCCACGGTGTCTTTATTGACAAATCCTTTTTTGCCTTGAAGATCGGCTAGAACTATGACAGACACAAGGATAATCTCCAGAATCTAAGGAGGGTTAAAAATCCCGCACTTCACCACCTCGGCATGCTCCAGGGCAGTGACATCGTTTGCCACCGGGGCAGCCACCCTGCGTGATCTTATCGACGAGCCACCTGGAGAGCGTGCGCTTGTCCCCGAAGGAAAACGGGGCGTCTGGGACATGCGCTCTGGAGTCGAGTTGTGGACTTCTTACTCGCTATTTCCAGTCTGTGATGCTAAGCAAAACTCCTCAAGCTGGAGCCGGCTGCCGGAATTGAACCGGCGACCTTCTAATTACGAATCAGACGCTCTACCAACTGAGCTAAGCCGGCTTGGGCTCACGAACTGAATGCTCGCTCACACGAGGCTGCACTATACGAAGGCGTTGTTTAAGGTGTCAAGTGGCTAATCCTGAGGCGTATTGGCCTAATTTGATCTCAAATGGTTGTTTAGAGGCGGGCACTGCCCGCCGGCCCAATGTTAATAGCAAAATTCAATTGAGTCTGACCGGCAACGGCGGGCAACGCCCACCTCTAAACGGAGATTAGGTTACTACAATCTTGAGGCAAAACGCTCCGCACCGGCCAAAAAGAGCAGCGAGTCCGGCGAGCCGCGGTTGTATAGTCATGATGGACTTCGTAGAGTAGGCGGCGGATGCGGAAAAGCGAGTTGTCAGGCACGGGAGCGCTCACAAAATAGCATGAAACAAGTAGTGATCATCGGCGGTGGTCTGGCGGGCGTCGAAGCAGCATGGCAAGCGGCCGAAGCAGGCGTACAGGTGCATCTTTACGAGATGCGGCCCGTTCAGCCAACACCGGCGCATCGGACCGACAAACTGGCCGAGATCGTCTGCTCGAACTCATTAAAGTCAGACGAGCCGGGTACAGCGTCGTACCTGCTCAAGGAGGAATTGCGGCGGGCCGGCTCGCTGGTGATGGAGGCCGCGGCCGCGACGCGAGTACCGGCGGGAGCGGCGCTGGCCGTAGATCGAGAGAAGTTCGCCGACCGTATCACCGAAAGGATCAGCCGGCACCCGAACATTGAGCTGGTTCGCGAGGAAGTGAAGAACGTTCCGGAAGACCAGATCACTGTAATCGCGACCGGCCCGCTCTCTTCTGAGGCGCTGACTGAAGAGATAATGAAGCTGACCGGCAGCGATCAGCTCTATTTCTACGACGCCATCGCCCCGATTGTCGTTGCTGATTCCATTGATACGACGATTGCCTTTCGCGCCGCGCGCTATGATAAAGGCGGCGACGACTATCTGAACTGTCCTTTTGATCAGGAGCAATACGATCGCTTCTACGAGGCGCTGATAACCGCCAACAGCGTGCCGCTGCAGCGTTTTGAAGAAACGCGCTGGTTCGAGGCTTGTTTGCCAATCGAGGAGGCCGCCAGACGCGGCATTCACACCCTGCGTTTTGGTCCAATGAAGCCCGTTGGCCTGGCCGATCCACGCACCGGACGCGAACCATACGCGGTGGTGCAACTGCGTCAGGAAAATTTGCTGGCGGACGCATACAGCCTTGTGGGCTTTCAGAATCATCTACGCTATGGCGAACAAGCGAGAGTGCTGCGGCTGATACCGGGCCTGGAACGAGCAGAGTTCCTGCAATACGGTCAGATTCATCGAAATACTTACATCTGCTCGCCCCGCGTGCTCGACCGAACGATGCAGATGCGTGAGCGACAGTCAGTATTTTTCGCCGGGCAAATTACCGGAGTCGAGGGTTACGTCGAATCGGTGGCGATGGGTTGGCTGGCCGGCATTAATGCGGCGCGGCTCGCCTCTGGACAAATGCTGATCAAGGCCCCAGTGGGCACGGCAATCGGCGCTCTGGCGCATTATGTATCGAGCGCGAACTCGATTAACTTCCAGCCCATAAATATTACCTTCGCCCTTTTACCGTCGCTGAATGAGCAACAAAGGAAACGTTTTAGACGTAAACGAGACCGGCATCAGTTGCAGGTTGAATTAGCATTGAAAGAGTGGGACAGTTGGCTGCAGGAAATCCATTTCAAATCGCAGATTTCAGATCCCAGATTTCAAATTCCAGATCTGAAATCTCAAATTCCAGATCTGAAATCTGTCTCAGATCTGAAATCACAAGTCTCAGATCTGAAATCACAAGTCTCAGATCTGAAATCTCAAATTTCAGATTCCGTATCCTCTACGCCCGAAAATCTTCCCGGATGAAACCAGCGCACTTTACAACTCGAAAACCCTGGTTGATTCGGCTGTTGATTTTGCTGACTGTTCTCAGCGTTGTCGCAACGGTCCGATCCCAGTCAGGTCGGCGAAAGGGTGAGCCGAACAAGAACCCGACTGCAATAGATGCGAGCGCCGCCCCCTCGGCCACTCCCACGCCAAAGGCGGTAACTTCAGACCGGACCGCCCAGGAAAAGAAGGGCGCCACTAAACAATCACCGGACGATAGCGATGACGTAGTGCGCATCAGTTCGAACCTGGTTCCCGTTCCGGCCTCGGTTGTTGACAGCAAAGGGTACGCGCTGACCAATCTGAAACTTGAGGATTTCGAGTTGCGCGTTGACGGCGAAGTCAAACCGATTCGCGAGATGAGCTATGCGGAAACGCCCGTGCGTCTGGCAATGCTCTTCGATAACAGCGGCAGTTTGCTGGCGTTTCGAGATATTGAAAAGCAGGCGGCGAGCGGCTTTTTCCGGCGCGTGCTGCGGCCCATCGATATGGCGGCGATCTACTCTGTCTCGACCGATTACTATCTGGCCCAGCCCCTGACGAATGACGTCAGGCGATTGGAACAGACCATCAACGGATTTGGAAAGCCGGAAGGCGGAACGGCGTTGTTGGATGCGATTGTTGATGCCGGAAGATACCTGCGGCCATACAGCGGCCGCAAGGTCATTGTGATTGTCTCGGACGGGGCGGACACCGTTAGCCAGTTACCGTTTGAGACGGCTCTGCAGCGCGTGTTAACCGAAGACTGCGAGGTTTATGTGGTGCAGACGGGCCTCTACGAGAGCGCCAACGTGCGCGATCTGGCCGCTGAGCGACGCATGCAAACCCTTTCTATGCAGACCGGCGGCGCTATTTATGTGCCTCACACGCCGCTGGATTTACAGACAGCCTTTGAAGAAATCGCCGTGGATCTGGCTCAGCAATATGTTTTGAGTTATTACGCAGTCGAGCAGACTCGCGATGGCCAGTTTCACTCGCTCGACTTACGTGTGAAGACCCGCAAAGACGCGCGGGTGCGCTCGCGGCGCGGGTTCTACGCACCGCGCGCATAGTTCAGTTGAGTCCTCTGTAGATTGCTTGTTTCCGTTGTGGAACAATTCCTGCCAATTGGCGTCTAACCTCAAAAGCTAAGAGACATTGTAATGAAGTGGTTACTGCTTAAGCTTCTGGCTGCGGTTCTGACCTTCACAATCGGTGTGGGTGCGTCGCTGATCTGGTCCACATATCTCGATGCACCGGATCTCGACATTCCTCAAGCCGACGAGATTTTGCCAGTCTACCAACGCCACTGTTTTCCCGGGTTGGCGATCGCTTCAGAATTGAAAACAAACCAGTATTTTCCCGATCAATCGTTTGGGAACACTCCACTGTCCAGATATTTCAAGAACGGCTGGTATTCGCGAAACCTGGTTGCCATGAACGAGCCCAGCATGTTCAAGAGAGACGAACGCGGCGAGCGATACCGATTCTTGTGGCTTCGTAGTTTTGGCTATCCCATCGCCATTCGTGTTGAGCAGGAGGGGGACCGGCGTTTCATCGTCACCAAGGAATCTCATGGCGCCGGTGGATACGACACGAGGAGACTGCTGAGTGAGTCAAGGCGTCCGCTCTCAGCGGGAGAATGGTTCGTGCTCGAGGACAAGCTTGAGCAAGCATGTTTCTGGCGCCTTCCCTCGATAGAAGAAGAGCCTACTGGCGAAGATGGGGCGCAGTGGATTCTCGAGGGGCAATTGGACGGACGGTATCATGTCGTGGATAGATGGTCACCGACATCCGGCGCCTATCGGGAAGCCTGCATGTACCTGCTCCGGATTTCCGGAATAGATCTCTCTCGCGAAGCGTTATACTAGCAAAGCGCCAACTCGTCGCTTCGCATGATCGAACAACTGCTTACCCAATTCCTCGAACATCTGCGTTACGAACGTAACGTCAGCGAGCACACGCTGCGCAATTACAAAAGCGACCTCGAACAATTTTACGACTTTCTCGCTCCTGCCGAAGCGCAAACCGGCAAGCGGAATGAACCTGCTGCGCAGCAGATCGATCACCTGACGATTCGCGAGTGGCTGGCGTCCCTGCATTCGGCGCAAAAGAAAAAGACATCGGTGGCGCGGAAACTCGCGGCCCTGCGCACCTTCTTTCAGTTCCTGGTGCGCGAAGGAGTTGTCGAACTGAATCCCGCGAAACTCGTTTCCACGCCGCGGCTCGAAAAGAAACTGCCCAAACACCTCTCTGTCGAAGACGCCATCCGCTTCATCGAAACTCCGGATGTGGAAACCGATCTTGGCAAACGCGATCGCGCCATGCTCGAGCTGTTGTATGCGACCGGAGTGCGTGTGTCGGAGCTTACCAAACTCAATCTGCACGACGTCGACTTTCGTAACAAGCTGATTCGGGTAACCGGGAAACGACGCAAAGAGCGCATCGTGCCGTTCGGAGATGAGGCCCGCGAAGCCCTCCAGAAATATCTGGAAGTACGGGAAACTTTTTTGCTGAGCGCACCGGTGAGCTTGCGAGAACCGGAAGCATTATTTCTCAACTATCAGGGCACACGGATCACGACGCGTTCGGTAGCCCGGATGGTTGAGAAATACATAAAGCTCTGCGCCGGCCTGCATGACATCAGCCCGCACGCGCTGCGCCATTCCTTTGCGACGCATCTGCTGGACAGCGGCGCTGACTTGCGCGATATCCAGGAATTGTTGGGACATGCACGGCTCTCAACCACGCAAATCTATACTCACGTCTCGATGGAAAAACTAATCGACGTCTACGACAAAGCGCACCCAAAGGCGTAGAGGAAGTCGCGAGTCGCGAGTCGCGGGTCCCAAGTCCCAAGTCCCAAGTCCCAAGTCCCAAGTCCCAAGTCTTGGTATCTTGTCGGTTAGCTTCAGGCCGTAGTGCCGAGACGCGAGCCTCGAAACACAGACTCGCGACTCCCGACTCGCGACTCCAGACTGCTTTTTAGAGCACAACCGCAATCGATTTGAAACCTTCGAGTCGTCAATCGCAATTAGTATCCGCTCAGCATTCCCCATAATTCCCCGACAGCAGGCACTTAAGCCGAGGTTTACTCTCGTGACCTTACTGGGCCGGACTCTCTTCGTGGTGGCGTTCATCCTTGGTGGCGGTGTCACCGAGAATTTGTCGTCCTCACATTCGGGTGTCCAGCGAGCGGCGTTGTCACGTACTGTCCCTGCCGCGCACAGCGTATCAATTCACGAAGTTTGGTTTGCCAATTCAAGCCCCTCCCATGGATCGCAGGGTTCCAGTGGACTCAGTCGGATAGGCCACGGGAAGGGGATAGTTTTTAGTCCCGATCTCAGTGAACCGGGCAATCGCGAATTTTTTAGAGCGCTTGGCTTTGCATATTTTGAAGATCCTGATTGGCATTCCGTAGTGAAGCAGATCAGGGCGTTCAATGCAGCCCATCCCACTGATCGCATCGAGACCCTGCTGATCCAATCTCACGGCACGAATGGCGACGCGTTGAAACTGCAGAACGGAAAACAGCCCGACGCACCCCGATCCTACATTGCCCCCGCAGCCCTGCAAGAGAGCCTCGAGGGTAGCGGCGTGCGCGTGTGCCTGTTAGCGGCCTGCAACGCCGGGCGGCTGTTTCGACCTGAGAATTATCTGACCGTTCGGGCCGATGCGGACAATCATCTGTTTGAACCGCCGACCCTGGGAACTATCAATGCCTCAGCCGTTTTCGATCCTGCCCGGAGTTCCATGACGATCGTGCGTCGCGTCGAGAGTCACATCGAAGTGATCAATGAATGTCGAGTGTCGGAACTCTCTCCCGCGGCGCGCGCAGAGGTGATCAAGGCGAGCGACGGCAGGCTGACGCCGGCCAGTCGCATCGCGGTGCCGGAAATGCTCATTCAGCTCTTGTTGCGAGACGATAACCTTCGTCTGGTGGCCTGGGGGCATGAGATGGAGAAGTCGCGAGCCGAAACCAACGACAAATACCGCGAGCACCTCATCAGCAGATTCCTTCAGTTCGTCAACACAATCGCCGCGAAGCAGCAGCAAGCTGCGAACAACTCACCACAAGCAGACTAGACAACTATAATCATCGCGGTTTGCGCCGCCGACCAACAGGTCAGTACCGCCTGCGGTAGCAGGCGGGTCGCGGGCATGTCGATGACCCACCAGTTACCGCAGGTGGTACTGACCTGTACCCTGAGCGCAATCATCTTGGGACCGAGAGGAGACTCAGGTTAAACTAACATCCGCAAGTGCCGACTCAGTACATCGAACTTTGACTTTCTATGACCCGACTAATGCGTACGTTGATTATTGCGGCTCTCGTACTGGGCAGTGGTGCAGCCCGCCTCTCGCTTTCGCAATCACCTCGAAAAGCGCCGGCGAAACGGGCGGCGACAAGCCAGCCACAGACGGCACGCAGCATTGCTAATCAAGAAGTCTGGCACGCCCATTCACCTTATCTCACTCTGGATGAAATCGGCAGCGGGAAGGGAATCGTCTTTAGTCCCGATCTGAGTGAGCCCGCCAACCGCGCGTTTTATCGGGCGTTGGGCTTTGCCTACTTTGAAGATCCTGATTGGCACGTCGTCATCGATCAAATCAAGACGCACAACGCCAATCATCCACGTAATCGGATCCAAACGCTGCTGGTTCTTTCGCACGGCACCAATGGCGACGCATTAAAGCTGCAGACTGGAAGTCAGCCTGACGCTCCCCGCTCTTACATCGCCCCGGCGGCATTACAGGAACAGCTTGAACAAACCGGAATTCGCTTTTGCCTGCTGGCCGCCTGCAATGCGGGCCGGTTGTTCAGACCAGAGAATTATCGGAACGTCCGCGCGGATACCGGAAATCGTCTGTTTGAGCCGGCCACGCTGGGCGTCATCAATGCCTCGGCCGATTTCAGTCCGGAGAAGAGTTCAATTACGATCGCGCGTCGCGCCGAAAGTCACCTCGAAGTGATCGATATTTGTAGCCTGTCGGAATTGTCGCCCGAAGCAATTGCCGAGTTGAGTCAGAACGGCGACGGTCATTTGACGGCCTCGAGCCGCATTGCAGTACCGGAGATGCTGATCCAGCTCCTGTTGAAGGATGACCAACTGAGGCTGGTCCTGTGGGGGGCGGAGATCGAGAAGTCGAGCGCAGAAACAGCCGAAAAGGCCCGTGAAAGGCTGATTATTCAATTCCTCGAGCTTGTTGATTCTCTGTCCGGTGAGGGTTGAGGTTCATGTCGAGTAGCATAGACTTTAGTCTGTGATTTTCTGCCAACCGGCCACAGACTGAAGTCTATGTTACGCCTGCTAAAGTGTCGAACTCGTATCCGTTCCGAGTTCAGCTTCGACCAGGGTCTGACAAGCTGCGTCGTAACGAGCAGTTGGAACAGCCTCAAGCCTCCGTTCGGCGATCGGCCCACCACAACGCGCGCAGGTCCCGTAGTTGCCTTCTTTGATTCTCAAAAGTGCCTGATCGATATCGGCAACCATTTGCGATTCGTGTTCGCCCAACCTCAGAGCTATTTCGCGATTGACGTCCAGTAGCGACAGGTCGACGCTGTCTTTTACACCGTCATCCGAGTATTCAAGAGCGGCGGACTGTCCCTCCAAAATGTGCCGTGTGTGTTGCCGTAGTTGCGCGAGCAAGATTCCACGAAAATGTTCCAGCCTGTCTGCGTCCATAGTCTGTTCGAAACCGATTTGTTAACGCTGATTGGGGAGGTGGGAGTATAGCATACGCAGTCGTTGCTTAGGCGTGGCCGGCAAAATGTGGTAGGGCCCTAGTTTGGTTTTGTAACGCAAGCTGTTAGCTTGCGCGCGCACTGAGCCACTCAAACCTGGCAAACTAACAGTTTGCGTTACAAATTAGGGCAACTACCCAAAATGTCCGGGTTCAATTCTCTGCGCTAACTCCGCGCGCTCGGCGTCTCAGCGGTGATTCTTGTGGCAAAGAACGCTCACCGCCAAGGCGCAGAGCACGCCGAGTCAACCAAAGAGATGAAGGACAGAGAGACAGCGATCAGAATCTGGCAATCAATCCCAATCGCAGGACCCGGGGCCGACCAGGCGAGATGTTATTGTTGTTGTCTGCATTGATGTAGTACCGCGTGCCCAGTAGATTCTCGACGTTCGCCTGCAGGCGCCACTTCTCATTGAAAGAATAATAGGCTGCGACATCAGCACGAGTGTATCCCGGCAGCACGACGGTGTCGTCGATTGCCGCAAACATATTTGCTCGATGGACGATGCCTAAGCCGGCCGCCAAACGCGGCAGGACCTGATAGTGATTCCACAGTGAGAAGGTGTGATGCGGCACTTGGGCGACTTGAGCTCCAGCCTTTGCTGCCGTCGTGGCACTCGTGATGAATGCGTCTTGAAAGGCATAGCCTCCTGAAATTCTCCACCGCTTTGTGACATTGCCGTTCAATCCAGCTTCGAAGCCATTAGTTCGTTGGCTGCCGGTCTGCACGATGCGAGTTGGATCGTTTGGATCGGTGGACCTGGTGTTGGTGCGGTCCTGACGGTAGACGGCGCTCGTCAAAGCCAGACGCGGAAGAATGTCCCACTTGGCCCCGAATTCATAGTTAGTGAATCGCTCGGGTTTGACTTGTTGAGTGATTGTCGTCAGCGACGAGAATTGATCGCCGGAACTGGGCAGGTACGCGACGCTGTAGTTGGCGTAGAGTGAAAGTGGAACTACGGGTTTGAAGATGACTCCTGCTCGCGGCGAAACCAAACGATCAATACGCCGCAGGTTATCGCCGTTTCTGTTGTTATGGAACTGGAGATCGAAGTAGTCAAAGCGCAAGCCCGTGATCAACTGAAAATGTCGCGAGACTTCGATCTGATCCTGAACGTAGCCGGCAGCTACATTGGTCCGGACGTGATTGTTCGCATCCGTTGGGCTCTGCCGAAAAGTGACCGGTGTATTGATTGTTGGACTATCGAGCGGCGCCAAAACAGAGGTGACGCTGTTGTTGAAGAATCCGGTGTTGCGAAAGTTATCCGTCAACTGGCGACCAAACTCCGTACCACCCAGGAACGTGTGACGGATACGACCCGTGACCACGTTGTAGGTCACGTCTGTTTGGTTGAATAGATTCTTCCTCGCTGTGGCATTGTTGTAAGCCGAAAGGGCGACTTTGGCTTTGTCAGCAGTTACTGCCCCAGGTACGAAGTTCTGATAAAACCGATCGTAATCACCGAACTGAGTTCGGTTGTGTATGTCCAGGTGACCCGCGTGATGCTCAAGCACTGCCGACAGCAAATCCACGCGAGTGCGCACGTGACTGTTGTTCGGATCTCCAAAGAATGTCGAAATCGGAATGTCTGCAGGAAGTCCCTGAAATGATGGAATGCCCCGATCCGCGACCCGGCCGTCATGAAAATGTTCGAAGCCAAAGGTCAATGTTGTCTGGGGGTTTACCAGGAACGCCAGAGTTGGGTTGATGCCGTATCTTTCGAGGTTAACGTACCTGCGAAAGCTGTTTGAGTTTTCGTACAAGCTGTTAAGGCGAAGTGCCAGCTTCTGGTTCAGGGGCTGGTCAAAATCCAGAGTGAACCGCTTTGCCCCGAAGGAGCCTCCCTGGGCTGTCACTTCACGCAGCGGAGTGAATTGGGCGTCTTTGGTTACACGATTGATCACGCCGCCACCGCCGCCGCGGCCAAAGATCATTGCATTTGGTCCCTTCAGGGCTTCAAGTTGCTCAACGTTATAAAGGTCGCGATAGTACTGAACATCGTCGCGCACGCCATTGAGAAAGAAGTCTGCGCTCGTACTGTTGCCTCGAATCACCAGTTGGTCGCGATTGTTCTCCCCTTGATGAGAGGTGATGCCCGGAACGTAGTTCACGACATCGGCAATGCTGCCCATTGATTGATCCCTGATTTGTTGATTGGTGACGACCGAGATCGACTGGGGAACATCGCGCAGCAGAGTTGTCGTTTTTGTAGCGCTGACAACCGTCTCTGTTTGATAGTCGCTCAACTCCCTGATCGTGACCGAATGGCTTGATCCGGCAACCTGCAGTACTGCTTTGATCGAGATTGAATTTTGCAGCTTAAGTTCGACGGTCTGCTCAAAGGCCTCAAACCCTGACATCGCAACCTTCACGACGTAGTTTCCCGGTTCCAGAATGACGGAGAACTCGCCCTGCTGATTGGTGCTGACCGAAACAGCGGTGGTCTGCCCAGCCCTTTGCGTGGTAACCGTCGCTCCACTCACGGCGGCGCCGTTTGAGTCGACTACGGTGCCTTTGAGAGAGGTTTGTGCGGACGAGTCTTGTGCCTGGCAAACTGCTGCACCGGTCGACAAGACAATTGCTAACAGACAGACAGCGCGGCTCAGCGTCAATGCTAATCTCATCGGCATTTCCTTTAACAGATCGTTTCTTGTCCCTTTATGGCCTGTGCGGTCCCGGAGATCCGAAGTTTAAAATGGTACGAAATTGAAATCCGATTTCAATTTCAGCGGATACTTTAGTCTGCGGAAGCATTGCCGTCAAGTGGAAAGTTCGGGCAGTTTTAGTTTTTCTTTGCGCGGCGTCGATTCTTTGCGGTTTTTGCGTGACCCCTAACGTGCAAACACAAAACATTTCACGCGAAGACGCAAAGAGGCAACAAAGAGGCTAAGTCGCAAGCGTAACAAACAGTTGTTTGGTTTTTAGTCCCAGAAGGACGCAGCAGGCCGCTGACGGCACTCTTTGTAATCGGCGAAATCTGCGTAATCTGTGGATAAGTGCTACAGGTCTTTCGTAGAGGCGGTTTGTATCTTACGAGAAGGGACGGAATGTCTGTAGAACCGCGATCCCGAAGAATTCTGAAGCTCCGAAGGAGCGACATACATTGTTTCGCAAAGCGCAGCTTCCGCTCCTCCGGAGCTTCGAGGCTCTGTTGAAGTTCTCGTTCTATAAATATTGTGTCCCTACGGGACCGACAGGCAGGCAGCCGAACTGACCGATTCATTGTTATGAGAACTTTGGAGACACCGCCCTGTGACGGCCTACGCGCCGGTAAGGATCATCGCGGCCAGCAGTGGAATCGTCAGTTCGTGATGACCGGTGATGGCATAGCCGCGGCTGTTGGCGCTCGCGCTTGGCCGGCGAACAACATTCGTCAAGGGGCGGTAAGATTGGATGAAATCGAGATTTGCAGTGGTGATGTCGTTCAGCTCATGGCCGAGGTTACGCACGAGCGTCACGCACTTTAGAAAAACCTCGGGCAGCGTGACGGCTGAGCCGACGTTGAGATAAACGCCGCCGCCGTTCATTCTGCGAACCAGTTCCGCCAGCAGTCGAAAATCCGTGTGGCTGGCGGCCCCGAGCGCCGCGCCTTCCACATTCGGATGGAAATGAGCGATGTCGCCGCCGATGGTGACATGCGCAGTGAATGGCACACGCGCTTCGTATCCCGCACAGAGCAGGGAACAGTCGGCGTGCGGAGGATTGAGGGCCAGCAGCGCGCGACCCATCGACTCGCCCAGACCGATTCCATCTCGCGCGCCTGCGTGCGCAGCAGCATTCAAAAGTTTTCCGGTTTCTTCCGCACCACCGAAGGCGCCTGCGCCCAGGGTGGCGTCAACATCCTCGGAAGTCGATCCAACCAGGGCGATCTCGGCGTCATGGACCAGCACTGAGCCGTTGCCGGCGACCGCGGTCAGAAAGCCCTGCTTCATCAAGTCGATCAGGATCGGCGCCAGCCCCGTCTTGATTACGTGGCCGCCAATTCCCCAGATGATCGGCTTATTCAAATCCCGCGCGCGCCTAACTCGCCCTGCCAGTTCTCGCAGGCTCTGAACGGCGAGAATGTTTGGTAGGGAATTGAGGAAGCGCTGAAGCGAAGCATCCGCAACGATCGGCTGCGCAAAATCGTCAAGCCCGACTTTGCTCGGACGTGAAGCGAGCGGGTACGTTCGCACGCCTTCAAGTTTCAATGGCTCTACTTCGTCTTCGTAGATCGACACAGGCGTCGAACCTCCCTTGGCTGTTTGTGAGATAGCATCGACTCAATAAGCTGATGAATCTGACTTCAAATGAGTAGGCGCGTTAGTTTCGATAAGCCCTTTCTTTCATGGCCCTGACGACCCCGGAATAGCCTGGAAATAGAGCTGCCGCATCGACGCCCTCGATCGCAAGAAGGTGCAACACTTTCGGTGACTCGTGTACCGGCATTGAGAATTCAACTAGGTACTGGTGGATGTTATGTTCTTCCTGAAGTCTCGTCGCGACAAATTCCAGCGGTTCTGGGGATCTGCCACTCGCCTTCTTGTTTATTTTCAACTGAGGCAGGCTGATTAGACTTACTTCAATCTCATCCAGGATGACTTGGCATCGTTCCGCATAACACGGTGAAAAGTTAACCCCGCTGATTGTCGTCAAGATCTCAAGTCGGAACGGCGGAACGCCCATCCGTACAACTTCATTCTCCTTGAGAAGAATTTCTGAAGGACACGCGAGTGCCAGTAGGCGCGATCGGCGGCCTCGGCCTCCTCGAACGAAGAGAAAACCTGGAATGCAGTCTTGTCTAATCTAATCTCGTCTAACGGTGATGCCATGGACGCGAGTATATCACGTGTATCACGCAGTCTTGTTGCCTTCGCGGACGCCGTTGGCGTTGCGTCCGAGGCGGCCGTTGAGGAGTGGGCGCAGGACCTGGCCGGTGTGTGAGCGCCGAGAGCGCGCTACCTCTTCGGGCGTGCCGCTGACGACCACGCGGCCGCCGTGTTCGCCGCCCTCTGGGCCGAGATCGACGATGTAATCAGCAGACTTGATCACGTCGAGATTGTGCTCGATCACGATCACTGTGTTGCCCAGTGTAACCAGACGCTGCAGCACGTCCAGGAGCTTTTCCACGTCCGCAAAGTGTAAACCTGTAGTCGGCTCATCCAGGATGTAAACCGTTCGTCCGGTAGCGCGCTTCGATAACTCCTTGGCCAGCTTGATGCGTTGCGCTTCGCCGCCTGAAAGTGTCGTCGCCGACTGGCCAAGCTTGATGTATCCCAGGCCGACATCCAGCAGCGTCTGCAGTTTCTGTTGAATCTGCGGCATGTTTTCCAACAGCGGCAATGCTTCCTCTACGGTTGTGTCGAGCAGTTCCGCGATCGATTTTCCCTTGAACTTGACCGACATCGTTTCGCGGTTGTAGCGCGCACCGCGGCAGACATCGCAGAGCACGTAGACATCGGGCAGGAAGTTCATCTCGATGCGCTTCATGCCGTCGCCTTCACAGGCTTCGCACCTGCCGCCTTTGACATTGAATGAGAATCGCCCCGGCTTGTAACCTCGCTCTCGCGATTCGGGAAGCATTGCGTACAACTCGCGAATCGGCGTGAACAATCCGGTATAGGTTGCCGGATTTGATCGAGGGGTGCGGCCGATGGGCGATTGATCGATTTCGATGACTTTGTCGATGTGCTCGAGTCCTTCAATGGTTGTGTGCGCGCCTGGTTCGGCGAGCGAGCCATAAAGGTGTCGGGCCACTGCGGGATAAAGAATGTCTTCGATCAATGTTGATTTACCTGAGCCGGAAACGCCGGTAATTACCGACAATAAGCCCAGCGGAAATGAGACATCGATCTGTTTCAGATTGTTCGCGCGCGCGCCGAGTACGCTGAGATACTTTCCATTCGCTTCCCGTCTTGTTTGCGGGACTTCAATCTTGCGCAGGCCGCGAATGTACAGACCCGTGATCGAGTTGGGATTCGCAGCGACTTCGTCAGGTGTGCCAATGGCGACGACTTCTCCGCCATGCGCGCCGGCTCCCGGTCCCAGATCGACAACATAATCCGCGCGCCGAATTGTCTCTTCGTCGTGTTCGACCACTAATACGGTGTTGCCCAGATCTCGCAAAGCGCAAAGAGTCGACAGCAAACGCTGATTGTCACGTGGATGAAGGCCGATCGAGGGCTCGTCCAATACGTAGAGCACGCCGCGCAGTTGCGAGCCGATCTGGGTTGCCAGCCGAATGCGTTGGCCTTCGCCTCCAGACAGGCTCGCCGATGTTCGATCGAGGGTCAGATAACCCAATCCGACTGTCTGCAGAAACTGCAAACGATTCCTGATTTCTCGCAGCACCAACCCGGCGATCTGCTCCTCGCGCGGCCTGAGTTTGACGCTGGCGAAAGCCTCGACGGCGTCTTCAATCGGGAGGGCGGAATATTCGGCGATGCCTCGGCCGCCGAGCCGCACGGCCAGCGAGTCCGCGCGCAGTCGCTGCCCCTTGCATTCAGGACAGGCGGCCGGCGAGACAAGTTCTTCCAGCGCCACGCGCACTCGTTCGGATGGCGCGTCATTGAGGCGCTCACGCAGCCAGCGCAGTGCGCCTTTCCAGGGGCTCGAGTATGAATAGGCTCCCTGCGTGAAATTCAACTGACCGCTTAGTCCGTGGAAGAATCCGTCGCGAATCTCTTTCGGTAGATCCGCGAAAACAGTTTTCGCATCGCCCTTGAAATGTTTGAGCACAGCGAACAAGGCACTGCGCAGATAAGCCGAGCCCTGCTTGTCGGCCGGTCCCATAAAAGTCAGCTTTTCGGCCGAAATATTCGGATCCGTAATAATTTTCCCGGCATCGACTTCCAGGATTGTGCCTAGTCCATGGCAACGCTTGCAGGCTCCGTACGCCGAATTGAAAGAAAAAGACCGCGGCTCGAGCGGCGGCACGTTGATCCCGCAATTCACACAGGCCATCCGTTCCGAATAGAGCTTCTCTTCGCCATCAACTACCGAGACCAGCACCGCGCCGCCCGTAAGTTTCAGAGCGGTTCGCACTGACTCGGTCAGTCGCTCTGTGATACCGGATTTGATTAGGAGACGATCGACGACCACTTCGATAGTGTGATTGCGGCGCTTGTCGAGTCTGATTTCCTCGTCGAGCGATAACAGTTCGCCGTCGACTCGAGCCCGCAGAAATCCGTCTTTGGCCAGCTTCTCTAGATCTTTCTTGAACTCGCCCTTTCGCCCACGAACGATCGGAGCGAGGATCATCACGCGCTCGCCCTCAGGCAGAGCTAAAACGTTCTGCACTATTTGCTCGACACTTTGTCTGGTGATTGGCGCCCCGCAGATCTGACAGTGCGGCTGCCCCACGGACGAAAAGAGCAGACGCATGTAATCGTAAATCTCGGTCACTGTGCCCACGGTCGAGCGCGGGCTGCGCGAGACGGTTTTTTGCTCGATGGAGATCGCCGGCGACAGACCGTCAACCGAATCTACGTCGGGTTTTTCCAGTTGATCCAGGAATTGACGGGCGTAAGCCGACAATGATTCGACATAACGCCGCTGACCTTCGGCGTAGATCGTATCGAAGGCGAGGGAAGATTTGCCGGAACCGGACAGCCCCGTGATCACCGTGAAGCGGTTACGCGGAATTTCTACGTTGATGTTCTTGAGGTTGTGTTGGCGTGCGCCCCTGACTGTGATGCGGTCGATGGCCATGGCTTGAAACCGTTGCTTGTACCCACGGACGCGAATCTCGCGTGACAAAGAAATGACGATTCTAGCCGAGCGAACATAGTGGGGCAAGTGAGCTTCCATGTCGGTCCATGTTCGAATTCCGGAGATTGTCCTGCGAGCATGATGGATTCAGGTGATTTACGGTACTGCTCCGTTAGTGTGTTGCTGAGAAAGCAATAGGCCGAGGCCATGAGGTCAGTACCACCTGCGGTAGCGGGTAGGTCTGCACCCGAGCAACAGCCCGGGGCCAACAAGTATGGTGTTAATTCCAGGACCCACCCGCTACCGCAGGTGGTACTGACCTCATTGTTCCAACGTTCCAACTAGATCGCTACCAAGAAAATCCCTGCGGAAAACTCTGACACCACTCCTTTTGGTAAACTCGATTTTGGCACTTTTCGGCGTCAGAAATTAAATCTGGTGCCGACTTCCATTCGGCGTGGGCCTTGAGCGGAAGTCGCCTGGCCGAAGAATGGCGAGGCTTGCACACCGTTGAAGACACCGAGGTTTGTGTGGTTCAAAAGATTGAAAGCCTGGGCGTAAAGCTCCAGGCGAAAGCGACGAGTGCTCGGGGCTGAGATCGAAGGCGGTGCGGCCTCGCCAGCTCCGATTCTGATCATGCGCATCTGTGGGCCAGCGCTCGACTGCTTCTGCTCCGGACCAAAATCCCTGCCCCAACTCAACCGCGAGCCGATCTCCCAACGCGCCGCGCCACGGGCGCTGTTGCGGCCAACTCCCACCGGGCGATCGTTGATTACCGTGTCGCCGTTCGTATCAAAGCCGGTTGTAATCGTGTAGGGCAAAGCCGAAGTGGCGTTAACGATCGCCGACACAGAAAAGCCTTTTCGCAATTTTCTGCTGCCAAAGGCCGAGAAGAAGTGATGAATGTCCGAAGCCGCCGGTCCGCGCTCAGCGCGAAGATTGAAGTTGTTAACGGGCAGGCTGAGAGGACTATCCGCGTCGTTCGTGCTCTTCATCCAGAGATAGTTAGCGCTCCAGAAAAAACCGTTCACCATCTTCGCCGGCCCAACTCCAATCATCAGTCTGTGCGCCGATAAATAGCCGGACGACTCGATGTCTGTGATGTTGCCGGCCGTTGGATCTGGTCGTCCAAAGCCCGAGATTGGTGCGTTGAGATTGCGGCCGCGCAGCAAATGAACGCCACGTTGATACGTGTAGTTGGTCGTCAGCCGCACCAGGTTCAGCGGCTTGGTTTCCATTCCAATTGAACCCTGCATCACGTACGGCTGTTGCAACTGGGGATCGCTTTGAATACGGCTCGGCGGCAAGCTCGCCTGCGTGCCGCCGCTGAACGGATTCGGATAGCCCGGGTTAGTAACAACCAGGTCGCGCTGTCGCTGACCGTCGACTCGCAGCGTTTGCTCGAACGTCTGCGATCCGAACCAGTCGAAGAAGATCCCCGCACCACCGCGCAGAGTGATCGAACCGTCCTTCTTTGGCGACCAGACGAAACCGAGCCGCGGAGCGAGGTTCAGCTTGTCCGCGAGATTGGTTTGCAACTCCTGCCGAATCCCATAGCTGATCGTCAGATTTTTGCGCAGACGAAAATCGTCCTGGATGTACCAGCCCAACTGGTACTGCGAGTAAGAAACCAAAGGGTCGCCGATCCGCTGGGTGAATTGTGTCGGCAGTCCTGCCTGATACGCGGTCAGGCTGGGAAATTGAAAAGTGCCGAAACGATTGAATGAATCGTCGCTGCGATAGTGGCCGGATTCAAGCTGCACTCCGAAACGGAGCCCATGTTTCTTCAGCGCATAGTCGGCGTTGTCGTCGATTTCGAATTCGAGTTGACGCCGGCCGCCGTCACGTTGCGCACTACCACCGTTGAATGCTCCCGGTACGAGAATGGTCTGCCCGTCTGTTCCGGATCGCGCTTCCGTCTCAAGCCAGCGCGCCTGGAATCGAGACTCGTTGAAGATCTTTTTCCCAATGACACCTGAATCTGCGAGCCGCACGATTTGCTCTGTCTGATTCTGAGAATACCCGCGCGACGCCAGGTCGAAGTCGCCTACGCCGAGGTTGTTCTGCAGCACGGCATTGCGCTGATATTGAAACCGGGAGGTGTGTGTTTTGCTCAGCGCATGTTCGACCCGCGCATCCAGATTTAGTCGCCGCGACGGGCGAAAGGAAAGATCGGAGAATGGACCACTGGGGAGCGTAGCAAAAATCGTCTTGGCATCCAAAAACAGTGAGCCGTCGGCATTCAGGAAGAGCGAGGTGTGATCTTTCCAGATCGGTCCGTCAACAGAAATGCCAAAACGTCGCTGTTGTTCCGGGCCGCGAAACTTCGCAAACGCCTGTCGACCATTCAGCGACTCGTCACGAAAGCCGAAATTGAAACTTCCATGCCAGGAGTTGATTCCGGGCTTTGTGGTGATATCGACAAATCCGTGACCCGCGTCGTGATTTTCCGCCGCGTAAGGATTCATGCGAAATTTTATTTCTCTGATCTGTGATTTTGGCGGCAGCTTGCCGCCTTTGAACCCGTTGACGCGGATTTGTGCCCCCGGCCCGGCAAGTTGATTGATCGCATTCTCTAGTTCGTCGGGGTCGTCCGGAAGCTGGGCAATCTGATCCGCGGTCAAGACATTGGTAAATGTAGGACCATTCGGATCAGAGTTTTTCACTCGGGCTTCTTCCGAGACTTCGACATCGGCCTTGATAATTTCTATCTCCAACGCCACTTCGGTGCGATTCAATCCTTCATGAAGGTCCAGCGTCGCAACGTCCCACTGTTTGAAGCCGGGCGCTTGCACGCGCAGTTGATACTGTCCCGCGGCAATGCGATTGAAGCGGGCTTCGCCGTTGCGATTCGTTTGCGCCTCGGCGATCGCCCGGCCGTCTCTGATCAGTTGGATGTGTGCGCCGTGGACCAAAGCGCTCGAGGGATCCTTGACGAGAACCTCCAGAATGGCGTCGCTGGGTTTCTTATTCTGGGCCAGGCAGAGGGCGCCGATAAGCAAAAGGAGGCTAAGCACACTTAGAGCGCGGGAGTAGAGGCAAACCAATCGCATACTGATTTCCTTTTGGCGTTTGGCCTTCAGTGTTTTTGAAACTTGTCGGCCTTGAATTGGGGATTCAGTTGATACTTTGAAACCTGAAACTCCTCAGACACATCGCTCTCGGTTAGGAATGTCAGTTTGTGCGGGAGCGACAGACCGTCGACTTTCTTGTAGTCCGCGAGGCGAACAAAAAAATCGACCTCTTCAGGCTTCGCCGCCGGGTCGGCGCGCATTTTCTTCTCCGCCTCGTCACGGGCGCGCTTCACTGCATCTTCGGTCTTGCCGTCCATCGACCGACTGAAAGCAGTCATGATGCGCGGCTTGATGCCTCGATAACTCAGCAGCAAAGGGAGGTGCGTTTGCTTGTCAAAGAAGAGGCGTAACTGAAGCCGGTCCGGACCCGATACTTCGATTACATCGGCTCGAGTGGTCTCCACGTCCGCTTCGCCCACGTACTTGTATTCAACTGCCAGCGCTGGCGGTGGCGCGACCAGGATCGCCAGCAAATATCGAGTGAATTCCGCTTGATGTTGGCGGCGATAGATCGCTTCCAATTGTTCCGGCGTCGCCTGTTGGCCGCCAGGCGCGCCCATCCTGATGATCATGTGACCGCCTTCACCGCCGCTGGTCTTGCTCCACGCCTGCGCGCCGTTCAGACCCCGCGTGCTGATCATCGCAGTGCTCATGCCGCCGGGATTTAGTTCATCCTCAGCCAGATACTTGTCCGGCAGCAGGATGCTGACTTCGCGATCACCGGATAACTCACGCTCACCAAGAATGCGCCGATACTGACCCTTGATGCGAAGGCTTTGAATCTTTTGCAAAGGCTCTTCGCCGCCAATGGCCACGCGTGCCAGTTTCAGGATCTCCTGGGCGCGTGGATCATCGGCAAACACCGGCCGCGTGGTAACAGTTGTGACACTAAATCCTAAGATCAAAAGTAAGACTAATAGTTTTGACTTGACCATTCGTGGAAGACCTTTCTTACCTGGTTCAGCATTTGACTCGGCCACTGGTCGAATCGTTCGAGAGCCGTTTCCTCTGTGCCTTTGGTGGGCGCGAACCTTACTGAGTTCTACCCCGCGTGTGGTTCGGGCTAACAGAAACCAATTGTCAGTACATATTCATGACAGCCCGGTGAAAAGTTCCAGAAGTTCACTGCACTCTGTCTCCGTTTAGATAGCGGACTTGTCCGCCGTCCCTAATTTGTAACGCAAACTGTTAGTTTGCGATGAGTGAATGGCGTTCAACGCCCGCGCAAACTGACAGTTTGCGTTACAGAAACAAACCAGGGCACTCCTTGTTCGTTTCATTGTCTTGACACTCTTCGAAAGTGAGCCCTACACTGCGAATCAGACAAAGACTAGCCCGTTGCGTTGGGCTCGGAACGCGCTGTTGGGTTCAAGGCGGTGCCCGGTGTGAACCTTCCAAATTCGCTGACTCTCTTACGTATTTTCATAGTTCCGTTGCTCGTGGTTGTTTTGCTGACGCCATTCTCTGAGAGCTTTGGCGTGCCCCGTCATATTCTTGGAGTCACTATTTTTCTAGGCGCAGCGTTGACGGACTACTTTGATGGGAAGATAGCCCGCAGTCGGCAGCAAGTAACGCGACTGGGACAGTTACTCGATCCGCTGGCCGATAAGCTTCTGATTTCGGCGGCGCTGATTTCCCTGGTCGAGAATCAACTCGCTCCAGCCTGGGCCGTTGTGATCATCATCGGGCGTGAATTTGCCGTGACCGGATTGCGTTCGATCGCCGCTACCGAAGGGGTCGTGATTTCAGCCTCAAAGATGGGCAAGTTCAAAATGCTGACACAGGTAGTGACCGTGGCGTTATTGATCGTGTCGAGCGTGGCCGGGCGCCCTCCGGTCGGTAACTTTGGTCAGCCCTTTCCCGCTATTCAATTCTGGACAGTGAAAGAGTTGCAGGATGCGTGGCATCATCTCTTTGGCAGCGGGTCGGTAACCGGGACTGATTGGGAAGTGTTGCTCTATACGGCGGGCCGGGCAATGCTGTGGTTAGTTGTAGTATCGTCCTGCTGGTCGATGTATGGGTACTTTCGCAACTTCTATCATGCGGTTCTCGCGGGTGATGTATTGCGAAAGGTCCAACCTACGAGCGTTGCAGCCACGCCAAAATGACTTTTCGTCAATTCGAATCAGGTGATTAAGCATCAAAGTAAAGGGACGATTTGAGCTTGATAATTCGTTCTGTACTAGTGAATTTAGTGATGGAGGGTTGCCGTCAGACTCTCACAAGATGTATTCTCGCAACCTACTAACCAGTTGCTCAGCCTGCCGCTTGCCTTTTTAGTAACCTGTTGTTAGTATCCGAGTTTTGTCGGAATGCGCTATTGCGCTCTGTAGCGTGCCGGCGTAGCTCAGTTGGTAGAGCATCTGATTTGTAATCAGAGGGTCGGGGGTTCAAGTCCCTTCGCCGGCTCCAGCAACCATTTGACAGAGGCATGCAGGGGTGGTCGAGTGGTTAATGGCACCGGGCTGTAAACCCGGCGGGCTCACGCCCTACGCAGGTTCGAATCCTGCCCCCTGCACCAGAGGAAACGATGCAGTCGGAACGCGGAACGATGAATTCCGAATTCAGTCAGCGTTCATCGTTTCGGAGTTCAGCGTTTCGTGGGCGGGTGTAGCTCAGTTGGTAGAGCATCAGCCTTCCAAGCTGAGGGTCGCGAGTTCGAATCTCGTCGCCCGCTCCAACGTAAAACAAGCTGTCAGCTTGTCGGGTCGACGCCGAGTCAGAAGGCAAGCTAACAGCTCGCCCTACAGCAGGCCCGCGTAGCTCAGGGGTAGAGCGCCTCCTTGGTAAGGAGGAGGTCATGAGTTCAAATCTCATCGCGGGCTCCATGGATTAAATCGAGATTTTCGCGGGCAACAAACCTTATCTAACTTAATAAGAGGTCAGGAGCGATGGCGAAGGAAAAATTTGATCGTTCAAAGCCGCACGTAAACGTAGGGACAATCGGGCACGTAGACCACGGGAAGACGACGTTGACAGCGGCGATCACGAAAGTGCTGCAGAAGCACAATCCGAAGATCCAGTTTCGGTCGTTTGATTCGATTGACAACGCGCCGGAAGAGAAAGCGCGCGGGATCACGATAGCCACGGCGCACGTGGAGTACGAGACACCCAAGCGGCACTACGCGCACGTGGACTGTC
>Ga0179594_10000015_pt1 | contig 81930 bp, 67 predicted proteins | sample CZOMad1_1_08_16f_FD_148625 | JGI IMG/M metagenome (GOLD analysis project Ga0179594, IMG submission 148625) | Vadose zone soil fungal communities from Angelo Coast Range Reserve, California, USA - CZOMad1_1_08_16fungal (Illumina Assembly) | ecosystem: Environmental > Terrestrial > Soil > Vadose...
CAGCCGCTTCCAGTCGTCTGACGGTCTCAGCCAACAATGCTTCCCGAGTTGCGATATTCGTGCGTGTGTGGTCGGCATCGGTCGGCGCCTCTAGAATTTCCCGTCGTAGTTGCTCAGTAATCGCCCGGGCGAGAGTTGTGATCCCGGCGAGGCCTACTGACTCGCGGAGTGAAATTGCCTCCGGCGTCCGCAATAGTTGGTCGACGGAAGGCAAGGCTTTTAGAGCAGAAGCGCTGGCAGTGATGGAGTTCGGCGTAGCCATGTTCCGCAAGCATATGATCTCCGGCGCAATTCGAGCAAATGAGCCAATTGTGACGCAAGCTGTTGGCTCGCCCTGACGCAAGAGTTAGCTCGAACTGTAACGCAAGCTGTTAGCTTGCGGCGTCTCAACCAGGAGTCCTTATTTCGAAACTGTTCTGCGCCACAAAGGATTTTTGGGTTGCACCTTCGCAAACTAACAGTTTGCGTTACATATTTGCGTTACATGGAAGCCCGAGGCGCTCCACTTTCGAGCCCGCGTAACAAATTTATTGACACTTGCCTTTGCCAACACCTATTCTCAAATTAGCGCCTCTGCCAGGATGCGCGCCTCATGTAAAGGAGTTCTTACCGTGGGAATTCACGATAACAAGATAATTCGGGCTCAACAAAGAGCGAAGCAGAAGGTTGGTGCTGGAGAGGATCAGCCGACACCCGAAGAGCAACTAGTGCGCTTGGACGATGACATTCGCCGGCTGAAAATCGAGTTTGACGTCTACTTTAATGGCGCTGCCAAGCGACCTCCCTACGACACCAAGAACCGTGTGGAAACGATTATCAAGCGATTGAGCGACGATCGCACGTTGACTTATGCGCAGCGTTATCATTTCAACTCGCTGGCTTCGCGATACACGGCGTTCCGCGATCTCTGGCGGCGTACGTTGCAGGGGAGGGAAGAAGGCCGAGATCCCGCGTCTGCGGCCAGAATCCTGGCGGCCCAGGCTGCTGGTGAACCTTTCAATCCTGCGACCTTCGTGTCCAAAGACATTCGCCGAGATATAGCCACCGTCAAGGACCTTTATAAGGCACTGGTCCAGGCCAAGCTCACCTGTGGAGAATCGACCATCGGCTTCTCCTTACCTCGCTTTCATCAATTGATTGCTTCGAGAGCCGACAATCTGAAAGAGAAGTTAGGTTGCGAACGCGTGTGCTTCTCTGTGAACGTCGAAGAGGGTCACGTGAGCTTCAAGGCGAAGGCGGAAGAATGAAGCGAATGTCCGACAAACTTCAGTCTGTGATTGTCTGCCAAGAGGTCACAGACTGAAGTCTATGCTACTCACTGAAGTCCAGGCTACTCACTGAAGTCTCTGCTACTCAATGCGACAAACTGAAGTTTGCCGGACACAAGTCGGACTCAAGAGAGAAAAGGCGACCCGCATTTGGGTCGCCTTTCTTTTTTGCCACGCTTACCGGAGTTGGTGACCGGAAGCGGTCAGTGGCTTTGCTAAAGCAAGCCGGGGAGACTACATCTTGATCACTTTCTCCGCCTGGGGACCCTTTGGCCCCTGAGTAACTTCGAATTCGACTTCCTGGCCCTCTTCGAGAGTCTTGAAGCCGTCGCCTTGAATGGCGCTGTAGTGAACAAAGATGTCAGAAGAGCCAGGCTGTTCAATGAAGCCATAGCCCTTCGAGTTGTTAAACCACTTGACCTTACCGGTTATTCTAGACATAGCTAACGAATCCTCCTAACGATTCGGTAAAACGGGGCGTGAAAACCTTTTGAGCTTTCGCGCCGACCAGGTTAATGCTTGTGGAGCCGGACGCGCTTGGAAGGGCGCTACACCGAAAACACAGAGCCAACAAAAACTGCATGACGAAAAGCGCTCTCGCGCAATTCACCATGCAGACACTTACGGGGAAAAACCAGACTGCTCATTGCTGTAATGCTTGTGGATCGAAAATGCCGGGCAGCCGAAGGGAAACCCTGCATTGGGAACGAGGGCGCATACTAAGCGAAAGCAAATGGGACTGTCAAGCAATAAAAACAAGCCTTTTCAGCCCTTTTCCGCACAGTTCAGGATGCCTGGACTGTCTGGCCCTATTTCCGCGCCCCTGCTGCGCGGGACTTTGGCACGCCGTGCAGTTCCAACTCCTTGAGCAAGTAGCCGGCGCCGCCGAACTTATCGGTAACAAAAAGAACATAACGGATGTCCACGGCAATCGCGCGTCCCTTTTCGTCGTTGTAGAAAAAGTCATTGCCCAATCCTTCGTAGTTGCCGTCGAAAATGATACCCACTTGTTCGCCGTTTCCATTCAGGATTGGACTGCCTGAATTGCCGCCGATAATGTCCGTGTCGGAAAGAAAATTAACCGGCACGTTCGCCTGATCAGTCGTCGCGTATTGGCCGAAATCGCGCGCGCGGAAAAGCTCCTTCAACTTCTCCGGAACGTCGAAGGGCTCACGTCCCGTATCTTTCTCGATGACTCCGGCCAGGGTGGTAAAGGGAGAGGCAGTCACGGCCTCATGGGGAACGTACCCGCGGACCTCTCCGTAGGTGAAGCGCAATGTGCGATTTGCGTCCGGGTAAGGGTTGGTTCCCTTCATCTCGCTCATGCCGGAGACCAGCACGGGACGCCAACGCACGACATTAGCATTGAACGTCTGTGTGCGCCGGCTAACCTCGCGTTGCAGCTTTCGTATCTCCCAGGCCAGCTCAGGCAATGGTTCGTTGAGAGCGTTTATTTGCGCAGTTGAGAGATCAAACAAGCCGGCCAGCGCGGTTTCGGTTGATAGTTTTTTGCTTTCCACGATCGCGCGCGCATAGTCTTCTTCAGCACGGCGGCGTTCTTCACCCTTGAGACTGCCGAAGCGCTTCTCAATGAAATCGATCTTTTGGCCGGCCGGTAATTCGTCGGCTTTCTGCAGCAGAAACTTGAGCGTCTCTCGCTCGACGGTGGGGATTCGTTCAGCCAGGGCAGCCGCGATTCCGGCCCGCACCTCCTGGATAGCGGCCGGTCCGAAGGCAGGGTTTCGTTCGGCAGCCGGTTTTTCTTTCTCGGCCGCCGCAAGTTCCGCGAACAATACGAAGTCGATCAGGCTGCTGGCCTGCTCCAACTGACCGACGAGCAAATCACTCTGGGCCGATTTTAGTAGCTCGTCGTAGGCCTTTTGCAACGACGGCAGTGCCTCGCCGTATTTGGTTTTGCGCGTGGCGTCTGCATTTATCCAAGTCGTGAAAGCAGTTTCGCCGGCGCGCTTCTTGTCCACGATTCCCGCGTGGCGCATCGCCACCTCGGAGCCCTCAAAGTTCTTCAGGGCATTACTCAGTTCAGCGACCTTGCTTTCAAGACGCAAGCGCAGACTGGAATCGTACTTGCTCGCGTCTCTCAGGCTGTCGATCTGGCGATTGAGCAACTCAACCGAAAATGGCAGGACAATATCCTGGTTGTAGGCGACCGAATAACTCTCTCGATACCGCCTGGTCTGGCCCGGGTAACCAAGGACCATCATGAAGTCGCCTTCACGCACACCGTTCATTGCCAGTGAAAGAAATTTCTTCGGCTTGTAGGGAACGTTGTTCGCTGAATACTCAGCCGGTTTGCCGTCGGCGCCAACGTAGGCGCGCATAAAAGTGAAGTCGCCATCGTGACGAGGCCATTCAAAATTATCCGGGTCACCACCGAAGGCGCCGATGTTCTTGGGCGGGGCATAGACGATGCGCACGTCTCGCAGGATCAGATAGGTAAATTTGTAGTAGGTGAGTCCTTCGTTCATCGACTCGATATTGACGCTGATGCCTTCGGCGCGATTCTGCCCCGAAGCTTCCATCTCTTGAATCGTCTGGGAAATCGTCATGCTCCGTTGCGGCGGCGGCATGCTATCGCTGACGCCCTTGAGCACGTCGCTGGTGACGTCCTTTAGTTCCTGAGTGATCGTGACCGTATATCCCTTTGCCGGCAGCTCTTCGCTTCTTGAGTTTGCTTTGTAGCCATTGCTGGCATAGTCCTTCGCCGGATCTGAAGCAGTCACCAGCGCGTCGAACGCCACGTGATGATTGGTGAGCAGCAGTCCTTCGGGAGAAACAAATTCTCCGGTCCCGCCGTCGACGATTACGACCGCATCCTTGAGACTCAAACCATTGGGATTGTAAATATCCGTTAGCGGGATCTTCAGACCCCGCTTCTTTAGTTTTTCGACGGGGAGCCGGCTGAGCGTGTCGGGTAGGAACATGCCTTCATCGCCGAGAGCGCGGAAGGGAACGATAGTGACGCACATCAAGGTGGCTAGCCCGATGGCTGCCGGACGAGAAAACTTCAAGTTCATAAGTTGCAATCCCGAGCCTTAGCGGAAGATTGAAAAACAGGCGGATCTTATCATGAGGAGTCGCGAGTCAGGAGTCAGGGATCAGGAGTCAGGAGTCAGGAGTCAGGAGTCAGGAGTCAGGAGTCACGAGTCGTGAGTCGTGAGTCTGGGATCAGACTCCCAGCGCCAAATGAATCCAAGGGCTCACAACTCGCTCTTCACAGACTCGCGACTCGCGACTCCAGACTCGCGACTAATTCCTTTTGGAGCTGGAAGTCAGGTATTGCATCGGATCAACCGGTTCATCGTTGATGCGTATTTCATAATGCAGGTGTGGGCCGGTCGACCGTCCGGTGGAGCCAACTCGGCCAATGAACTCTCCGCGCCCTACTGCCTGGCCCAGTTCGACGTCCAGCTCTGAGAGGTGGCCATAGCGAGTCGTGAGACCTCCGCCATGATCGATCACCACCAACTGTCCGTAGCCGTGCTGCCACCCGACGAAGGTCACGTTCCCTTTTGCGCCCGCGACTACCGCCGTACCCCAGGGCACTTCGATGTCCTGGCCGGTGTGAAATTCTGAGGAACTGCCGCCGAAAGGATTACGTCGCACGCCAAAGCCGCTTTCAAGCTTTCCGTCAACCGGCCAGATCGAAGGTGTGAAACCGCGCTCTCGAAGGACTACCTCATATTTGCGCAGGGCCTGCTCCAGGTGACTCATCTTGTTTTCCAGTTCCGCCAAAGCGGCCACTCCAAGTGGAATCGCAGGTCCGCCGGCGTTTGCCAGCGGCTTGTCGTCATTGTTCACGACGCCAGATTTCTCGGCTAGCTTTCGCGAAGTGTTTTCGACTGCCTGGACGCGATGATTCAGCTCATTCAAGACCAGGCGTTGACGTTCCGTCTCACCGCGCAATCGTTCATTCTCACGCTCGATGCGCAGGTGTTGGGCCTCTTGTGTCAAACCGTAGAAGCCGTAGAGCGCTGCACAGAGCACCAGAGCGACCAGCGCTGCCGAACGCTTCAGCCATTTCTTGTGCAAACAGATGCGGCGAATTTGCGAACGAGAGCGAGATGAGTAAGAGATAATGAAGGCATAAAAGCGCTCATCCTTGACCATTGCGTTGACTCCTGTCGCGCCCACGCGGACAACAACGCAGGCAACGGTAAAAGCACAGTCTGCCGCGGGGTAACTGACGTGCGGATTATTTGTGTTTCTAGCGGTCGTGGCTTTGACGACCAATTTGCAGCGGACTGTTTGACGCTTCGCAGTGCTGCGAGAGGAAACTAGTCCGGCCGATGCTGCAAAGAATGGCCGCACCCTAACATACGGATTTGGTCATTGCAACCGACCGGAGCGGATAGTGATGTCCTAATTTTGTTGTAATGCAAGCTATCTTGCGTCGGCCTTGAATGCCATCCACCAATCGCAAACTAACAGTTTGCGTTACGAATTAGGGCACTACCTGGCGGATCTTTCGGTGAGGAAAGTTCAGAGAGAAAGCTTAACGGTATGTAGCAGGAAGGAATGGCTCTGGTCTAAATATCTTCGGCCTCGCGCCGCCGCCGCGAGCGATCTCTGAAGATCGCCAGAACAATCAGCACGATCAGCGCCACGAAGCCCAGGATGATGCCAATTTTGATCAGCGCCAAAAGGAAACCAAACATCACCACCAACTGCCGCAGCAGAGCAACTATGAGGAGAATGAGTGCCACGATGCTGCCGAGACGTCCGAATATTTTAAGAAAAACAATCATGATTCCATCCTAATTGGCCAGCTCTCTTCAGGTGTCTGGAGTTCAGTTCAAAACCTTCGCTCGAAAGGCAACGGACGTAGCTCGCGCTTCTGAGCGTGCGTTGCAGTATCCACCGCGCGAAAGCCAGGCGCATCCAGTGTGCCGGTCGCGACTACCGACGGCGGTGGTCTTCTCGAATCAAAACGGATCACTCGATCCGAGGCCTTACGCCGGTGAACATAATCGAAAAGCATATAAGCGCCCAGGGCGACCAGGGCCACGGGCAGCAGTTGTTTTACGGGCAATTGAATACCCAGAAGCGTTTGCATCAGGAACACTGTTCCGATGAGCACCAAGGTTACGCCCCAGGCAAAAGGGTTTCCGTAAAGACGTCGAGCGATAACGTCATCCTCTGTATCGAGCGCGAATCCGACCCGCATCAACTGCGCGGTGCGGCAAGCATCGACAGCGGCAAAAAGCCAGGTGCCGAGCACTCCCAGGACAAAGAAATGAGTTCCATGCGTGATCACGGCCATCTGGAAAAAACTGGCGAAGATGGCGAAGTGTACTATGGCCTTTGACGTCTGGCCGTTATAGGCGGCCCCCAATCCGGGAACAAATGAAAGCAACGTGGCGACAAACGGCGAGCTACGGCGTCGAATCACCGGCGCAGAACTCGACTGAGAGTGTTGGCGCAGCATCTCGACACCGGCGACGATGCAGTCCTGGCAAAACGGAAAGCCGCGGATGCGGTGGTCGCACGCCGGACAGAGTGAACGAGCGCACTGATTGCACTGGACGACTGCGGGGTTCTTGGAATGGTAGGAGCAATACATCATCTTGCAGTAGCGCGGTCAGCGTCAGTGATTGTTCTGGCCCTTTGCCTTCGGAGTTGCTGATTGCTTTTGCTCGGCGTTCTCTTTCTTCGGGTTCGCGGTTTTCTCCGGGTTGCTTTGTTCTGGCGCAACCGGCGCTATTGCCTTCGGATTTTCGTCGCCAACGAAGAACTCTTTGACTCCTTGTTGTATTCCTGACCCGCTTACGTCTTTGCTGTTGACGAACCCCTGCCCTGCCAGACGCAGACTTTCCTGATACACGCCGCTGATGGATCCGTCCGCGGATACGGTATTGGTCAGCACGAAAACCGCGACCAGCAACATCGTAGCCACGGTCGCTAATTGCGGCGAGATAATTGGATCAAGCAGAAAACGTAACCGCTCTGCTATTCGAGCAGTAAACGGCGCCCGCACCTCTTTGGTGACAGCCGTGCCTAAAGTGGCTTCGAGTATCCGCTCGTTCAAACCCGCGGGCACAGCGAGTTCAACGCCCTTGTAGGTGTAGCAGGCGCCAATCGTCCGCACGACATAGCCGGGCAGCTCTGTGCACTCGGCGCAAAGCGCCGCATGACGTTCCCAGCGGTGGTACAAAGTAGCAGGCAGAAACCCGTCGAGATAATCGGTCAGGAACTGCTCGAACTCTTCGCACGACATTGCCGTTTCCGGCATGGTGCTATTCAGGATGCGGGCTTCCAACTCCGCCGAAGGCGGTGGAACATGGGCGACCTGGCAAGCCTGGACTGCGTTCTTGACCAGGCTCAAGGTCTCGTGGCAAACGGGGCAACGCAGCGCGTGCCCGGCCACCAGACGATGAGTCTCGGCGTCAAGCGAGCCGTCCAGATAATCACTCAAACGATTTTCAAAATCTGCGCAAAGCATTTCAGTTACCCGTTTCTGCCCCCACTTGTTCTCTTCCTGCCGTTCGATTCCCCACGCGAATTCGAACAGTCATAAAAACTACACCTCACTGATGGCTCCGACCTTCATGCGTCTCAATATCTTGGCTAATTCAATCCGGCCCCGGTTGATGCGTGATTTCACGGTTCCTTCCGGGATTTGCAAAAGATCCACAATCTCCTGATAACTCAACTCTTCGATGTCGCGCAATATCACACAGGTGCGTAAATCCGGCGACAGCTTGTCGATTCCCCCTTGAACCTGAACCCCCAGCTCCCTTCGTTCCATCTCGCGCTGGACTGAACTGGTCGTGGAGCGCAAATGATAAGTGTGATCCGCCAAGTCTTCAGCGTGGCTGTCGTGCGGCGTACGTTGCCGGCGGCGGTAATCATCAATGATCAAGTTACGAGCCAGGCGCATCAGCCAGTTTTGCAAGTCGCCTTGCTTGGGATCGTATTGTTCCAAAGATCGATAAACGCGAATAAAAACTTCCTGCGTCAAATCCTCAGCCGCATCAGCCCGCGAAGTGAAACGATAGGCGAGATTGTAAATGCGTCGCGAATACGTCTGCACAATCTCTTCCCATGCCGCCCCGTCTCCGGTCCGACAACGTCTGACTAACTCGGCTCCTTCGCTGGCAGCCAAAGATTTTGCGGCCCCCACCTGATGCTTCTCCAGCTTCAACTCGACGTTCGATTCCGAAAACCTGCCGGTAAGGCCGAAACCCCTTGTCCGGAGGCGATTACGAACCCGCTCAAGGGAAAGTTCCCTGCGTTCTTGTTAGGCTCGCCCGCGAATCTTGAACGTGAGTGGTAGGCGTTCTTGCGCCTCTTGTCAAATGTATTGTAGCCTTGCAACGCTACCAATATCTTGTGTTCGGCATCCTGAGATAGTCAAGCTTTAGCTGGAGTGTCGCTGCCAGACATCCTGGCAGATCTACAGGTAAACGTGCTGGGAAAATACCGCAGACATCTCGAATTTGCTGCCCTACTTTTGCTCGCCGTCGCGATTTTGTGGTGGTTTGGACGCGGACTGGACTGGGCGCTGGTGAAGGTGGCGCTGCGGCACTCCGATTGGCGGCTAATCGGTCTGGCCTGGTTGATTGTGCTGGCCGCATATTGGTGGCGCGCAATGCGTTGGCGTTCATTCCTGGCGCCGCTATGCAAAGCTGGATCGCGCGAGTTGTGGATTGCAACCACGGTAGGCTTTGGGGCGATTCTGCTTATCGGTCGCATGGGTGAAGTGGTCAGACCCGTTGTTTTGCCGATGCGCGATAGACGAGTCAGACCGGCGGCGGCGTTCGTTACCATCGTGATTGAGCGCGTCTATGATTTCATGGCCGTGGGCCTGGTCTTCGCCGTGAGTCTGGTCTGGTTCGAGCCTGCAACTGGACTTACTAACGATCTCAGTCGCGTTCGACTCGCCGGTATTTTGGTCCTCGGGATATGCATAATCGGCATTGCTGGTTTGGTGTTGTTCCGACTGAAGTCCGAAGCCTTAATCCCCTGGGTTGAGTTGCGCCTCAATCAATGGCCGCGCATTCCTCTCAAGGTCAGACGCGCGTTACTGAGCCTGCTCGATCAACTCGCGCGAGCGCTTAGAATTCTCACTAGTGTGCGCGAGTTGGCAGTCACGATTGGCTGGACCGCATTGCTTTGGGGTTCAGTGGCTGCGGCGAACTTGTTGGTCTTTCGCGCATTCCACCTGCAGATAGCCGGTCGGCCGGTCGGATTTACGGAAGCATTTTTTGTTCTCGGATTTGCGATGGTTGGTTCTGCGGTACCCACGCCCGGCGGAGCAGCAGGCGCATTTCATGCGGCCACCGGAGCTGGTTTGGTTTTTCTCGGTGTCGAAAAAGAGCAGGCAGCGGCTGTCGCGATTGTCCTGCACCTGGTGGACTTTTCACCGGCAGCGGTTTTCGGATTGTTCTATTTCCTGCGTGGGGAAATCAGCCTGGCGCGATTGCGTGAGTTGATGAAGTCTGATGCGCTCGAGCACGCCGTCGAAGATGAAAAAATTGTGCCTGCGAAAGCAGCGGACAAGCCGACTCTTGAAACCGTCGGAGTCAGAGACTGAGACCTGATCAAAGCTCTTGAGTTAATAATCTCTCCGTTGAGGTTGATATGAAGTGTCCATTCTGCGGTTTTATTGAAGACAAAGTCGTTGACTCGCGCGAGTCGCGGGAGGGCGATGCCATCAGGCGACGCCGGGAATGCTTGCGCTGCGAAAGGCGCTTTACCTCATATGAGCGCATTGACGAGATACCCTACATGGCGATCAAGAAAGACGGGCGGCGTGAGGCTTTCGATCGAAACAAAGTGATGGCGGGACTGCTTCGCGCCTGCGAAAAGCGACCGGTACCCTCCTCAAAGTTGGAGTCGATCGTTAATGCGATTGAAAAGTACGTTCAGGAATCGCCCGAGCGGGAGCGCCCGACCAGCAAGATTGGCGAGATCATCATGCGTCGACTCAAGGAACTCGACAAAGTTGCTTATGTGCGTTTTGCTTCGGTCTACCTGGAGTTCGAAGATGTTTCCGAATTCATGACCGAACTCAAGCACCTGGTGCAGAGGCGGGCGAACACCTCAGCTCGGAAGAGCTAGTTAACAGGCGGCAGGATTGGTTTGCTGGATGGGCGAGTGTTCAAAACGAAATGATTAAGCATGTCGGGGCCGTAGGGCTCGAGCGTTTGGAACTTAAGCGATTGCGTGACCGGGTGGGCCGGCTGTTCTCGGCGTTGCAGGAAGCCACCGAAGCGGATGATCCGCTGGCCTCCGGTACGTGGGCGCCGCCAGTTGACCTCTGCGAAACTGAGAACGCGATTAAGATTCGTGTTGAGTTGCCCGGCATTCCTGCTGACCAGATTAAGATTGGTTTGACCAACGATCAGTTACGTCTCTGGGGTGACAAGAAACGTCGGGTCTCGCGTCGTCCGATCACTTCGCATCTATGTTCAGAACGGAATTACGGCCGCTTCAACAGACTGGTTCCGCTTCGCTGGTCAATCAGCGTGCGCGACGCAACGGCCGAGTTAAAAAACGGCATCCTGATAATCCGGTTGCCAAAAATTCCGGACCGGCGTGGAAAAGAGTTCAAAGTCCCAGTCAAGGACGGCAATGTTTAGTGGAACACCCGGCAGTGCCCTAGTTTGGTTTTTGTAACGCAAACTGTTAGTTTGCGCGCGCGTTGAATGCCATTCATTGATCGCAAACTAACAGTTTGCGTTCCAAGTTAGGGCACTACCAGACACGCGGCAGAAAACCAATTTTAGAGGATTTGCAGTAGAATCAATTTATGGCAATCGTAAACGAAGAAGAGATCGCGGCACTGGAACCCGCCGACACCGAGCAACAGTTGCAGATTCCCAATGAACTGCCGGTGTTGCCGCTGCGCGACATTGTTATCTACCCCTTCATGATCGTGCCGCTTTTTGTCTCGCGCGAGAAATCGATCCGCGCGGTTGACGAGGCGCTGGGCGAGAATCGGATGATCCTGCTGGCCTCGCAAAAGGATCTCGACAAAGAAGAACCGACGGCCAACGACCTCTACAAAGTCGGCACTGCCGCAGTGATCATGCGCATGTTGAAACTTCCTGACGGGCGCATTCGCATCCTTGTTCAGGGCCTTGCTCGCGCAGAAGTCGAATCCGTTGACACGGCGGGCGACTACATTCGAGCCCGATTACATGTCGTTCCCGAAGTGCTGCCGCCGGAGAGGTCACTTGAAGTTGAAGCACTAATCCGAAACGTGCGCGGCTCGATGGAGAAAGCCACCAATCTGGGAAAGAACATTTCGCCCGAAGTGATGGCGATCATTGCCAATCTCGACGATGCCGGTCGACTCGCCGACCTTTCGGCCTCAAACCTGGAGTTGAAGGTTGAAGACGCACAGTCGGTCCTGGAAATTGCCGATACAACTGCTCGACTGCGGCGCGTCAATGATCTCTTGAATAAAGAAATCGAGGTGCTCACGGTTCAGCAGGAAATCAACACTCAGGCCCGTGCCGATATCGACCGCTCACAGCGCGAGTTTTACCTGCGCCAGCAGCTCAAAGCAATTCAGACAGAGTTGGGAGAGGGCAACGAACTGGCTGAGGAGATTGCCCAATTCCGGGAGAAGATCGAAGCGTCCAGCATGCCCAAACCCGCCGAGGAAGAGGCCCTGCGCCAATTAAAGAAACTCGAGCGCATGCATCCGGATTCAGCCGAAACCGCCACCCTGCGCAACTGGATGGAGATCATGACTGATCTTCCCTGGTCCAGAACCTCGACCGACAACCTCGACCTGGTAAAGGCCGAGCGCATTCTCAATGAGGATCATTACGGCCTCGAAAAAATCAAGGAGCGGATCCTCGAAGCCCTGGCCGTGCGCAAGCTAAAGGAAAAACCAAAAGGGCCGATCCTTTGTCTCGTTGGACCACCAGGCGTGGGTAAGACTTCTCTGGGCCGCTCGATCGCGCGGGCACTCGATCGCAAGTTTGTTCGACTCTCGCTCGGCGGCGTTCACGACGAAGCCGAAATCCGCGGGCACCGAAGAACCTATGTCGGAGCCATGCCAGGAAGGGTTATTCAATCAATTCAACAGGCCGGCACTAACAATCCACTGATCATGCTCGACGAGATTGACAAAGTGGGCGCGGACTTTCGCGGCGATCCTTCATCAGCGTTATTGGAGGTCCTGGATCCGGAACAGAACAACTCCTTCCGCGATAACTACCTCGGAGTTACGTTCGATCTTTCGAATGTGATCTTCATGACCACGGCAAACATACTGGATACCATCCAGCCGCCCTTGCGCGATCGCATGGAGATCATCCGTCTCGCTGGTTATACCGAAGAAGAGAAACGCGAAATCGCCCGGCGCCACCTGATGCCGAAACAGATGGAAGAGAATGGAATCACCGCCCGCGATCTCCGCATCGGCAATCCAGCGCTGATGGCGATCATTCAACAGTACACGCAGGAGGCCGGACTAAGGCAGTTGGAGCGGGAGATTGGCACAGTCTGTCGCAAAGTTGCTCGCCGTCTGGCCGAAGGACGCAAAGGAGCCCTCCAGGTTTCAACCAAGAATCTGCATGAGTTTCTGGGCGCTCCCAAAATCATTCCCGAGGAAGTTCTGAAGAAGGACCAGGTTGGTGTGTCAACCGGCTTGGCTTGGACAGCGGTCGGCGGCGACGTTTTATTTATCGAGGCCCTGCGCATGAAAGGCAAAGGCAATCTGGTCTTAACAGGACAGCTTGGCGAGGTGATGCGGGAATCCGCTCAGGCGGCTTATTCTTATGCGAAGTCACGTGCGGGCGAACTGGAGATCAATGAAGAAGACTTCAGCAATTATGATCTCCACATTCACATTCCCGAAGGCGCGATCCCCAAGGACGGACCATCCGCCGGCATTACTCTGGCAACCGCAATGGTTTCGGCGCTCTCTCACCGGCCGGTGCGAAAAGACGTAGCCATGACCGGCGAAATCACTCTGCGGGGAAACGTCCTGCCGGTCGGGGGCATCAAGGAAAAGATGCTTGCGGCACGGCGGGCTCGGGTTTCAACAATCATCCTGCCGCAGTTGAACAAACGCGATCTCGATGAATTACCGAAAGAGCTGTTTAAGGACATTCGGTTCGTTCTGGTGGACAACATGCGGCAGGTCTTTCGCGAAGCCCTGAAGGAAAAAGTGACACCGCCCGTAGCGTCGGGCACGCGACCGCAACGCTTGCCGCAGGCCGCGTCAGGTCGCGCGGCACAGGAGCGGCTAAGCTGAGAGCAACTAGCTCGCATTGATGCAACTTTCAGGACGCAAAGGCGTCTTAGGAACAGGCAGTCGCGTCGGATGGGCTCGCCGGCAAATTCGTTTCTGGGGGTCTTGAACCCGTTTGGAGACTGGTCCAAAGCGGAGAGTGAATCGGTTCGGCGTCTTCGGAACCTTAAGGTGACTCCAGTTTTTGGTGGAAAACTTAACCTTTTTGCGGTTTGTTTCAAGTGGGGAGTTGTTTGACACCCCCTAAAACCGTGTGATAGCCTTTCGTCGCTGATGTGGCTTTGCCGACATTAGTTTCGGTGGGGTCAAATCAGTGAAGAGAAGCCAATCACCTCGCCACAATTTGTTTGTTGAAGTCTCGCACGCGGCCGTCGCTCGTGTCGCTGCTTGACCCAGTGAAGTTTTAAGGAGAACTACCCCAAAGATGTCAGTGAGCTTTACCCGTTTGATGATTCCTGCGGCAGCGCTAACCGCTCTGTTAGCAACCGGCAGCACCGCTTTGGCCCAAATTCCAACCGGCTCATCAGCACGGGCAATCCCCACGGATGTTGACAGGACGGATGCTCAGGTTTCCCAGCTTATTTCGCGTGCCGAAGATCACTTCCGAAAAGGAAAACTGAATCTGGACGACAGCAAGCGGGATGCGGCGCGTGACGAATTCGATAAAGCCGTCGATACCATTCTCGAGTCCGGTCTCGATGTTCGCGCGAATCAGCGTCTGCAGACTTTCTATCTCGAACTCGTCGAAAGAATCTATCGCGAAGAAGTTCCGATCGGTCACGGATTGCCGCAGGCGTCCGGCGCGGCGCTGATCGCCCAAAACGGCCAGCCGGCAGCTCCAGCACAGAACACCCAATCGGCACCCGTGCAGGTTGGCTTCCGCGAACAAAAGTTCGAGCCCTCTCCACTCGATGGACTTAGTAAGCTGCAATTGACCGAGGACGAAAAGAAAGTTTCGCAGGAAAGTTTGGATACCCTCGCCCAGGCGAAGGGAAATATCGATTTTACTTTTAAGATCAATCCGCTGATTCAGCAATACATTAATTACTACCAGGGCCGAGGCCGCTCAACGATGGAGAATGGCCTTCGTCGCTCGGGCAAATTCATGAAGATGGCGCGCCAGATTTTCTCGTCGGAAGGCGTTCCGCTTGACGTAACCTGGCTGGGCCAGGTGGAAAGTGCCTGGCATGAGCGAGCGATGTCCAACAAAGCCGCGTCCGGCCTTTGGCAGTTTGTACCAGCCACCGGTGGCGCTTACGGTTTGCGCCAAACCGCTTGGATCGACGAGCGCAATAGTCTGGAGCAGGCGACCCGCGCTTCCGCTCGCCATTTGAAGGATCTCTCAAGGCGTTATAACGGTGACTGGGAACTTGCCATGGCCGCGTACAATACCGGCGCGGGTAATGTCGACCGGGCGATTGCCAGAGCCGGAAAGGCTGATTTCTGGGAAATCTATCCGTACATCTATCAGGAAACCCGCAACTATGTACCCAACATTCTGGCGGTTATCCTGATTGCCAAGAATCCTGAAAAATATGGATTCACCGGTATTAAGCCTGAGGCTCCTCTCGCTTATGACGTGGTCCAGGTACCGACCGCGACGAGTTTGCAGTTGATAGCAGAGGCCACCGATTCCAGCGTGGACTATATCCGCGGTCTCAATCCTGAGCTTCGTAGAGACGTGACGCCACGAGGTGATTCGTACAATGTGCGTGTCCCGGCGGGCCGTTCGAAACAGCTCGTTGCTCTGCTGAAGAGAATTCCCGGTGATAAGCGCGACGCAGCCCATGTCATCTCGGTCGTACCCGGCGAGGATTTTCAGGCAGTAGCCAACCGCACCGGTATTTCACTCGCTCAACTGCAGACCTTCAACAACGGCGTGGATTTGAAGTCGACTACCAAGCTCGTTGTTCCTAACGGAAATCTCAAACTGACCAACTGGCGCCGAACGACGCCGGTGGAATCGACTCAAACGGCGAGCCCCACATTGACGAAAATTCGCGCGCGCAAAGGCGAGACCATTGCCATGATTGCCGCCGCGCACAGTGTTGACGCCGGCGACCTTGCCAGGCTCAACAATTTGCCATTGAATGGTCAATTGCAGGCGGGACAGGAAATCCGTCTGCTGTCATCCACATCTTCTGCTCCGACAACGAAACGACGCCACCACCGATAAGAGTCTCGGGCACGCAACACGCACGAGCCTTCAACAAGCACCCCCTTTAATCCTCGAAGGGTACGCTTCATCTCAGCCGGTCCATACTTGCGCGGCAAGTCATGGGCTGACTGTGATCTTCTATCTCGGGAAGGGGGCGTTCCTCGCATGCTCTTTCGCACTCTGTCTGCTGCTGTCTACGGCATCGATGCCGCTCTCGTCGACATTGAGGTGGATCTGACGCCGATTCGTGGCGAGTCCGATTCACCATCGACTGTCACGATCGTTGGCTTGCCGGATCTGGCCGTGCGTGAATCGCGCGAGCGGATTCGGGCCGCGATTACCAACTGCTCATTCTTTTTTCCCTTTCAAAAGACGACCATCAACCTCGCACCCGCGGATGTTCGTAAGGAAGGTGCGAGTTTTGATCTTCCAATTGCGCTGGGTATCCTCGGGGCAAATGGCGATCTTGCCGAAGGCGTCGGCTTGATCGACGTGGTGGCTGTAGGCGAGCTTTCTCTCGATGGGCGAGTGCGCGCCATCAAAGGGGCACTGCCGATAGCGATCCTGGCTCGGGATGCAAAGATCAAGCATGTAATCGTCCCGGAAGAAAATGCCCCGGAGGCCGCCGTGGTCTCAGGGGTCAACATCTATCCGGTGGCCGATCTGCGCGCTGCCGTCGATTTGATCGCCGCGTTGAGATCGCCAAACCCTCCCGAACCGCTAAGGATCGATCCGGCGGCGCTCCTGCGGCAACCGGATCATTACAGCGTGGATTTTCGTGAAGTACGCGGCCAGCAGGCGACGAAGCGCGCTTTGGAAGTCGCGAGCGCCGGTTCACACAACATACTGCTGATTGGGCCACCGGGTTCAGGCAAGACCATGCTGGCCAAGCGTCTGCCCACGATTCTGCCACCACTCGAGTTTGAAGCCGCCCTTGAACTGACCAAGATTCACTCGGTGGCCGGATTAACCGGTCGCGCCGGCCTGGTAAGCGACAGGCCGTTTCGCTCGCCTCATCACACCATTAGTGACGCGGGGCTGATCGGCGGCGGCGCAGTGCCGCGACCCGGCGAAGTCTCCCTGGCGCATCAAGGCGTTCTTTTTCTTGACGAGTTGCCTGAATTCGAGCGCAGTGTACTGGAGGTTCTACGCCAGCCTCTCGAAGATCAGAAAGTGACGATCAGTCGGGCCGCAATGTCGCTGACGTTTCCGGCCTCGTTCATGCTGGCGGCCGCTATGAATCCCTGCCCCTGCGGGTTTTGGAACGACCCGACGCGCGAGTGTCGCTGCACACCGTTACAGATTCAACGTTACGTCGGTCGCATCTCGGGGCCGCTGCTCGACCGTATTGATATTCACATTGACGTGCCGGCAGTGCGATTCAAGGAATTAACCGGCGACATCCCACCTGATATTGAACCTTCGCAGACTATTCGCGAGCGTGTAATGCGGGCCCGCACCGCTCAGCAAGAGCGCTTTGTTGACGAGAAGATCTATGCCAACGCCGCGATGACCCCGCGCATGATTCGACGCTATTGCCGGATCGATCCGGAAAGCGAGCAAATGCTTGAGCGGGCGATGACTCGTCTGGGCTTGTCAGCACGAGCCTATGACCGTATCTTAAAGGTCAGTCGCACGATTGCTGACTTGGAAGGCGCGGAAGAGGTTCGTTCTCCGCACGTGGCAGAAGCGGTTGGTTACCGGTCACTTGATCGAACCTACTGGGCTTGAGCAACGCCGGCATCGACTGCGAAAGTGTTGAGACGGAAAGAGAAACGAGAATTTTCGAGTCTGGGAAGGCAACGACGCGAGCGGAGCTCCGCATCACATCCGCGTTGAGGGTACCCGGAAACCTCGCCGAGTGAGCCGGATGGTCGGCGGTCTTTAGAGGTCACAGGTATTTACTCTTTGAAATGAGCGGACGCGTGAGAATCAAGGGCGAAAAGGCGAACAAGCAGTAGGGTCTTGCTATCCACACTTCTTCGTCGCTGGCGCGAATAACAAAACACGTGACCGCAGCCGATACCGGGACACACCAGCCAACCGATTACGCGCTGGCACAAAAGGCCGCAGAAGGCGACATGAATGCCTTCGAGGATCTTTATCAGCGCCATAACCGACGGGTTTATTCCCTTTGCTTGCGGATGACAGGAAATGTTTCGGAGGCGGAAGATCTCGCTCAAGAGGTCTTCATCCAGCTCTTTAGAAAAATTGGAAGCTTTCGTGGCGAGTCGGCCTTTACTACCTGGCTACACCGTTTGACGGTCAATCAGGTCCTGATGCACTTTCGCAAGCGCGGCGTGCGGATGGAACAGACGACTGAGGACGGTGAAACACCGATTCAGATCGTCAAGGGTACCGAGAATCCGAATGCGATGCCGGTAATCGATCGCATCGCTCTCGACAAGGCGATTGTACAATTGCCTCCGGGCTATCGAATGGTCTTCACCCTTCACGACATCGAAGGGCACGAACACGAAGAGATAGCCAGGATGCTGGGTTGCTCGGTGGGCACTTCAAAGTCGCAATTGCACAAGGCCAGGATGAAGTTGCGCGGTTTGCTCAGGCAACAGACTAGCAAGAAATAGCTTCCAAAGAGCGCTTGCCCAGGTTTCTCAGGTCTCCGCGAAGCCCGCTGGCAGAAACGACACAACAAGGTCTTTACCGAAGGCGATATTGCCCGAGAGTGAAGAGGGTCAACGCAGTCTCCCCTTGATTGCTTGAAACCGCAGCCGGACGCGGGCATTTTGTGGTACCGAGTACGGCCGGATAGAGGTTGTAAGACAATGAACTGCGAGCAGTGTCAGGAATTAGTTAGCGGTCTGGTCGACGGCGTCCTCAGTCCCAACGACCAGCTTTTGTTGAACGCCCATCTCGAGGAATGTACCTCCTGCGCTGATGTACGTCACGATCTGGAGACGATAGTCGGTTTTTGTCGCACTAACCGCGGCGAGTATGATCACACTCCTAACGAGCAGGCGCTTTGGCTCCGCATACGTAACACAATCGAATCAGAAAACATCGCTACCACTGCCCAGCGCTCCGCAACTGTGAATGCTCAAGAGCGCGGGTTCTGGCAGCGCCTGTTGGGTCATAGCTGGCAGCTTTCTTTCCCGCAGTTGGTTGCTGCGGCAGCCGCGATAGTTGTGGTCGTTGCGTTGACGACCGTGGTGGGAATGCGGCGATTGGAAAGTGCGCCAAGCCCGAAAATCAGCCAGTCCACCGGCGGGTTCGATCTCGATGGCCGTAAGTGGCAACAACAGCAGGCGATAAAATATTGGAACGCGCGCATCGAAACGAACCGGATGCGCTGGAACCCTCAGATGCGCGATACTTTTGATCGCAATTTGAGCGTCATCGACCAGGCGGTTAACGACTCATTGAAAGAACTCAACACAAATCCCCATGACGAAGTCTCGGAAGAAATGCTGAACGCGGCCTTGAATGAAAAGATTGCCCTGCTCAAGGAGTTTTCGGAACTCTAAGGGTCTCGTACCTTGATCTTCCGCCGCGCGTGAGCAAGAATTTGTTCCTGGTAGGTTTCATCGAACCTGTATCAATCAATTGAAGAGCCCCATTGAAATGAAAATGTGTTTGTTTGGCGCGCACTCCGACCAGTCACGCGCTTGTCTGTTGTTAGCCGTGGTCGTGCTGGCGGTCTTGGCGATTGGCGCAGCCCCCTCCGCCTTTGCGCAACAACACATCTCAAAGAAGTATCCCACCGGCAAGAACGTCCGGCTGCAACTGAAGAATATTTCCGGAGAGATCATCGTTGAGTCCTGGGACCGAGATGAAATCAAACTCTCGGCTACGATGGAGTCGCCCGCCGCCCGCTTTTCGCCTCGGCAAACCAGCGATGGATTGATCGTCGATGTGGTCGGCGACAACCGCGGCCGGCCCGAGGTGGGCAACGTGAACTTCAAGGTGCAGGTTCCCGCTTCCTCCTCGGTCGACGTCGAGACCATGCGCGGTGACATCCACGTGTTCAATATCCAGGGTGGTGCGGTACGCGCCAAGGTCTCTTCCGAAGGCGACATCCAGTTGTCAGGAATCAGCGCTTCGCAAGTTGTGGCCTCGAACACCATCGGCGACATCTTCTTCGATGGTGATCTGAAGCGCGGCGGCAGCTATGAGTTCACTTCGACCAAGGGCAACATCACCCTTCGCATTCCCGGCGATTCAGCCTTTCGCCTGATTGCCGCATCGCCTACGAGAAAGATCGAGCTGGGACCTTTTTGGAACAATCGCTTCCAGACATTTGACGGCCGCAAGTACGTCGGGGACGTGGGTGACGGGCGGGCATCGGTGACCGTAACAAATTTCCATGGCAGCATCTCGTTTATGAGGCGCTAAGAATTAATCAGAGTTTGACTCCGGCTTGACGCCGCTCGATCCAAAGATTGAGCGGCGTCAGTTTTTTAGCCCGCAAACAGACCTAGTGTAGTGTCTCTTAAGTTCCTTTACAGTGTGCTGGCCCGTCCCATTTTCCGAGTCGCTCGTTTTCTGCGCCTATCGTTTGCCAGCCGCTGAAATTGGCCCTCGCTTAGTCCCACTCTTAGCGAACAAAAGCTGCTCCAATTTGTCTGATGCGCCTTGCTGCATGTCTGGCAGGACGTGCGAGTAAGTATCTGATTGAGCCATGGCCCAGTCGCTCGCTAACGACCTTTGGATTCTCGCTAGCCGCGCGCAAGAGACGTGAGCGAATTCTAGCTCCGAGCCTCCCTGGCGCGTTTCGACCAATGCCAAAGACCACCCGTAATTTCAGCCGGCAAACGATGGCCCAGTTGGCGGGCGAGCATCACAATCTGCCCGCGATGATGACCTTCATGAGCGACGAAATAGGTTAGGACATGCCCGACATCGAGGGGAAGGTTACGCCAGGTGTACGACGAGGAGACGGGGATCACGCCGCCTCGATCACAACCGAGCGTCAGCAAACTGATCATGCCGCGGCTACTGTGACCAAGTGCTGCAATCAGCTCCTTCGGTTCAACCTTGTGTCGATTGACGGCTCGCGGCACCGCGATGCCGTGTTCCTTTCCCAGTGTCTTAATCCACATGCACCGCGCATTGTGGATGTGGCCGGCAATCATCCGCACGGTTCGTCGCGGCGCCCCCGGCACGGTTGCACTCCATAACTCGGGGGTTAAGTGTTCGAAGAGGAAGACGGTGACGCGGTTGTTGGTTCTCCACGCGGCGAGCAGCATCTCCTGCTGGTCAAGTGCAGATTTCATTACAAGTCTTCACAAAATGATCTAGTCGACGCCGAACGATCAATTTGACCGGGCGCGTCGATTACAGGCAACGCTCAAAACAATCAAGTTGAGAAAGAGGCTATCCGTGCCCTTGGTCTAACGATTTGTTTGGTCGCTGTTAACGTTCAACTGGGAGCAATTTCTGCGGGCACGTCAGTAGACTCCGACCACTCGGCGTCAAACAGCGCCCGCATTCGTGCGAGTGCGGCCCTGGAGTCGCCGCCGTCATTTCCGTATGCGTTGGCGGCATGTCTCGCGATGTCCGCGAGCAGCAAGCCCCAGGCGCCAGGATCTTTCCAAGTCGTTCGCAACGTCAACTGCTGTGGGCTGCCTGGTACGGCCCAGACCCGCAGCACTTCCACAGCCTGCGCATTAGATTCCGCGATTGGAGGCAAGGCAAGCGCGTTCGTGTTCTGACGTTTTCCAAACATCACTGTCTCCTGCAACTTCGACCCAACTATTTAACTACTCAGCAAGAACTCCTGTTGCGACACGAGAGATTTACAACATGATACCGCCCCGCCGCGAAATTCCCCTAAGAATTCCACTCAGTCCACTGTTGCTGCGCGGCTCCACTCCGGGCGAGCTGTCAGCACCTGTGTTATTCGGGGTAGTGCACTAAATTTGATCTCTGCTGTTCGTTTAGCAGGCCTGCTCAAAAACTCAACTCTTTGGAGCGCGGCGGCAGCGACGCCGCTTTGGATCTTGACTCGCGCCTCAGAAAGTATTGGAAATAGCGTCAATCCAAAGCGGCGTCGCTGCCGCCGCACTCCAAATTTTGCGTCCTTCGTTGAATCTGAGAGTTTTTCAGCAGCCTGTTAGAGGCGGGCGTTGCCGCCGGTCAAATTCAAATCGAAGTAATTCAATTCCTTCCGACCGGCATCGGCGGGCAGCGCCCGCCTCTAAACGGAAATTAGGACTCTACCGTTGCTCCAGACTCGATTAAAGTTCACAAGATCTCTAGAATCTGGAGCGTCGTGGATTCCCTGGCTTCCGCTACCACTGTACTAACGGCAATGATTACACCCGCGGTGTTGATCTCGGCGTGTGGCAGCATGATCCTGTCCACGTCTTCGCGTCTGGGCCGTGTGGTTGACCGGGTCCGCTTACTCTCCGAGCGACTCGAGGAAATATCAAATCGGCGGGAACAGAGTGCGCTGGCGAAGGAGCGGCAAGCGGCGATCTACGAACAGCTTGATAAGTTGACCAGCCGTGCGCGGCTGCTGCAGCGTTGCATGGTTACGTTCTATCTTTCGCTGGGCGCGTTTGTGGCCACCAGCGTTGCCATTGGCGTAGTCGCAATCTCCAGTTCTCTTCGTTACACTTTGGTACCGGTAATCTGCGGTTTGATCGGCGCGCTTTTTCTCTTTTATGGAAGCATGCTCCTGATTTTCGAGGCGCGCCTGGCGCTCAGCACCGTTCATGCAGAGATGGATTTCGTCTGGCGCCTTTCACAGAAAGTGGCGCCTGCGGAAATAGTCGAAGGGTATACGCCGCACTTTGTGCATTTTCGCCGCAGAGAAAAGTAGAAGAGTCGCGAGTCTGGAGTCGCGAGTCTGTGTGCTTGGGACTTGAGTCTTGGGACTTGGGACTTGTAAAACCTGTGACTGACATGATCATTAGCAACGTGGCAGTTCAGCACAATCCGACAGAGCTTTCATACTTGCGGCTCTGGCGTTCAGGCGAATTGGCCACTCGCGTCAAGTCGCTCGAAGCTTTGCTTGAACGCTGCACCGTCTGCCCGCGCGATTGTCTGAACGACCGTTTGCAGAACGAGATCGCCGCCTGTTATTCGGGGCGCCTGCCGGTTGTTTCTTCATACACACCGCACTTCGGTGAAGAGCCGGCGCTGGTCGGCTCGCACGGCGCCGGCAACGTTTTCTTCGGCAACTGCAATCTGCGCTGTGTCTACTGCCAGAACTATCAGATCTCGCAAACACACAAAGAGCAGATCAAGAATGAAGTCTCTCATGAACGCCTGGCCGAAATGATGCTGGAGCTGCAGGAACGCGGCTGCCACAACATCAACTTTGTTTCGCCCACACATTTTGCGCCACAGATGGCCCGCGCGATCTTGATCGCCGCCGAGCGAGGCTTGCGTCTGCCCATCGTTTACAACACAAACGCCTACGACTCCGTCGAGGTGCTGCGGCTGCTCGACGGGATCGTCGACGTTTACCTGCCCGATCTGAAGTACGCTGAGAACGAGGCGGGTTACCTGTATTCAAAAGTAAGGAGCTACCGCGACTGCGCCCGGCAGGCAATCGCCGAGATGCATCGCCAGACCGGCGACCAGTTGGTAATTGGCGACGACGGACTATTGAAACGAGGACTGGTGATTCGTCTGCTGGTGCTGCCAAACGACATTGGCAGTATCCGCGAATCACTCTGTTGGATCAAAGACGAGTTGAGCGCGCGGGTCGCCATTTCGCTGATGGCCCAATACTATCCAACGAATGTCGCCGGGACCAATGCGCGTTACATTCTGCTCTCGCGCCGGATCACAGAAACGGAATGGTGGCGGGCGGTAGCGCTGCTGGAAGAGTTGGGTATGGAAGAAGGTTGGCTGCAAGAGTACGACGGCGCCGCCTATTACTACCGGCCGGATTTTTCGAATGGCGAGACGCCTTTCAAGGACATTCGGGATTTCGGGAGTTAGCAGGCTGAAGAAGTGATTATGATCCACCAAATTACAGAAAGCAGCACGAAGCCACATGAAAGAGGCGGGTTATATTAGTGTCATTTTGTGTTTTCGTGTGACTTCGTGGATCGTGAGCGGTTTCCTAATTTGAATTCTCCGCGCCCACCTCTGCGTTCTCGGCGCCTCCGCGGTGAGTGTTTTCAGTCTATGATTCACCGCAGAGGCGCAAAGGTCGCAGAGACTACGCAGAGAAAAACTGAAAATTAGGACACCACCGGATCCTCGGGATTCTTGATCGATACCTCTTGATTTCAGCCGCCTCTCAGGGTCGATGGTCATCAAAACTTTGTTTACGAGATCATGTGGGCAACCAAATGAGTGAATCAACAAGAGGAAGTGTTGGCTCCCCTGCACCCGACTTCACCCTTCGCGACGGAGAGGGCAACCAGTGGCGCCTGTCGGATCAACTTGGCAAAGTCGTCGTCTTGCTTTTTTATCCCGGAGACGAAACACCGGTATGCACTCGGCAGATGTGCTCGGTGCGTGATCGCTGGGAAGACTACCGCACGACTGGGGCGGAGGTGGTGGGCCTTTCCACTAACTCAGTTGAGTCGCACAAGAATTTTGCCGAGCATCACCAGTTGCCTTTACGACTGCTCGCGGACACCGAACGCAAGGTGGCCGATGCCTATGGCGCGAAATCAATGATTCCCGGGAAAGTAGCACGATCAGTGTTTGTCATCGACGGCAAAGGCGTGGTCCGTTATCGAGACGTGCGGCCCCTCGGTTTGTTCCGCCCGAAAGATGACGAGATCATCGGCGCAATTCGCGCAGCGCAGGGGTAAGGAGGAATCAACAAGATTCTGAAGCGTGCCGTTAGAGCGTGAATTGTAATCGTAGTTAACGTTCGCAGGTTTCTTTTCTGGTTAAATCGTCCTGGCAGCAATTCATCCTCACAGGCAATCGTCCTCCAGGCCCGAAGGGCCGACATTCAATAGCGTGTGCCAAGCATGTTCGATCACTAGAGGGTGAAAGTCCCTCGCCAACCTGATGGAGGTGAAGGATAGCAAAGCGCAAGGGCGTTGTCGCGAGGCAAGGTCTGAAGGAAGCGTGGAGCAAAAGTGCGAGCCGATGAACAAGAACCGAATAAGAGGCGTGCGCGTCGGACGAGCAAGCGCTAGATTGCGAAGTCCATATCCATCAAAGATGCAAAGCGTAGATTCGGCGGCTGTCACAGAAGGTGGTCGAACTTACCTTGGGAGAGCTGTCGTTGGTCGCAGAAAGCCCAGTGGGCGGAAACCGACTAAGTGCGGAGTAATCGGCACTGAAGGCAGCGGCAGCAGTCAGCAGAAGGCATAGTAGGTGGGGGAAACGAGCCGGGCAAACCGGAGGACTCAGCACACTGAAGGCCGGAACGAAAGAAGGGGCGAGTAAGGAGCTGAACTTGTGGGAGTAAAGCAGCGGAAAAGCCAGGAAGAGCTGGCCTTCATGAGCAGCGCTGAGGTGAAGCCGAAAGCGGAGTTCGAGGAAGGGACTGAAACTCCGACAGCGGGAAGCAAGGCTGAAAGCCAGGCAGGGAAGGAACAGCTAATGGAGGTAATACTGGAGCCGGAGAACGCGTCATGGCCGGGACGAAACGGTTCCTGGAGCGCCGGCTGCGATTGAAAGTAAACGAGCAGAAGAGCGCAGTTGGGAAACCGTGCGAGCGGAAGTTCCTGGGCTATAGCTTCACGAGCGGAGCGGCACCACGGCGGAAGATAGCCAAACAGTCGGTGCAGCGGTTCCAGGAGCGAGTACGGGAACTAACGAAGCGCGGGCGAAACTTGCAACTGGTAGTTAATGACCTGACGCGCTACCTGCGTGGGTGGGCCGGTTACTACGGCTGGTGCGAGACGAAGAGTCAATTGCGGGAACTCGATGGTTGGACGCGACGACGACTGCGAAGCTACATCTGGCGACAATGGCAACACCCGCGACGGCGCTACCGCATTCTGCGCCGCCACGACGTGCCAGCCCGACAAGCCTGGCAGGTCGTGCACTTTGGGCCATGGCGTGCGAGCCGCAGTCAGGCCCTCAGCCGTGTCCTTCCCAATGCCTACTTTCGCGCGTTGGGACTTGCGTCAGTAGCTGGCTGACTTTGCTCTTCAATCGAACCGCCCTGTACGGACCCGTATGCAGGGTGGTGTGGGAGGGGGGTGCCGCAAGGCTTCTCCCTATCCCGATCACGTCCGTGAGGGCGGGGATACGCAAATCTCAAATTCCTTGAGGCCCGAAGGGCCGGCACATCTAAGGAGGAAACCGTTTGGCGGGAAAACATATCAGCCTATTAGTTCACTTCACTTGGAGCACAGCAGGACGCGAACCCTGGATCAGCGCCGATTGGCGCGATCCGCTATTTGCTCAGATCGGCGGAATCATGAGGAACAAGAAGGCAAGACTGATTACGCCGGTGGGATATATGATCACATACACCTGTACGCGTCTTTGCCTTCGACTCTTTCAATCGCGGATTTCGTGAATGCGGTCAAGGCGAATTCGTCGCGCTGGGTTCATCAAACTTATCGTCAGGGACGCGCGTTCGCGTGGCAGGTAGGTTATGGCGCATTCAGTGTGAGCAAGTCGGACGAGAAGCGCGTAATCAAATACGTTCTGAACCAGGAAAACCATCATCGTAAGCGGACATTCAAGGAAGAGTTTCCGCTGCTACTCGAAAAACACGAGATCGAGTACGACCAGAGATATGTGTGGGACTGATGTGCCCTCTTCTGATTGATCCAGTTGTGCCGCACCTTCGGCGCTCCTCGATTTTTCGCGATTGTTCCACGCCCTTACGGACGTGGCTATTGAGTGTCGGCCCTTCGGGCCTGGATGGGTATTGCTCTGCTACTCGATTCTCGCATGCCGGGCACGAGTGGTCCCCCCAACTTGCTCGCCCACCGAACCACGCTATAATCGCTCGCAAGGAGAAAACTGATGGCAGAAACGATTAAGTGCAAACACTGTGGCGAGAAGCGTCCGGCGATTGGGTTCGCGCCCTTTCCCAATGATCTGGGACAACGGATAGCGACTGAGATTTGTCAGCCGTGCTGGTCAGGTTGGCTGATGAAACAGTCCCAAATCATCAATCATTACGGTCTGGACCTCTCAGACGTGGACGCGCAGAATTTTCTGTTCGACAACATCAAGGGCTTTCTCTTTGGCGAGGCGCCTCCGCTCGCCCAGATCGACACTTCCAAAGAGGGTACGGTCAAGTGGTAATGTCCGTTGTCCGACAAACTTCAGTTTGTCGTCGGGCTTCGCCAGGGGCCTTTCGGATCGATCACGACAAACTGAACTGTTTGTCGTGATTCATATCAACAATCTTTTCCCACCATTCGACAAACTGAAGTTTGTCGGACCTCGTCGGCTGAAACCTCAAGTTCGCTCCCTGCGTAAAACCTCAGCCCGAACATTTACTGATCAGGCATTTTCGCGTTAAGCTGTCGCCCCTTTCAATAAAACTCGTACCAACGCTGATCTTTTCCGGCGGAAGTGCGTCGTCAAAACAATCACGATGGGAATTTGATCACCTATGCCAAGCGCACGTCTGCGGGTTTTTGCCACGCTCCTGCTCCTGTCGGCACTGGCCACTCCTTCCGCGATTTTTGTTAAAGCTCAGCACAGCGCCCTGGACACCTACGCAATTACCAATGCGAAAATTGTCACGGTGTCGGGCTCCGAAATCGAGCATGGAACAATCGTCATTCGCAACGGATTGATCGCCGCGGTTGGTGACAAAGTTGCTGCCCCGGCTGATGCGCGCGTGATCGATGGTTCCGGAATGACCGTCTATCCGGGGCTGATCGATGCCAACACCAACCTCGCTTTGCCTGAGCCGGCGGCGGCGCCATCTCCGGCGGGCGGACCGGGTGGCTTTGTCGCCGCCCAATTGCGGGCCGCCACCACGCCCGCGCCCAGCGGACCTAACTCCACACAGCCTGTGGGCCTGCAGCCCGAAGTGATGGTTGAGGACACCATCAAGCCGGGAGGGGCGGCGATTGAAGCGGCCCGCAACGCCGGCATCACCACAGTGCTCGTGGCGCCACGCAACGGCATCTGGATGGGCCAGTCCGCGCTCATTAATCTCGCTGGTGAGACGCCGCAGGAGATGATCGTGCGTTCGCCGGTGGCCATGCATATTGGTTTCACTCCGCAGCGCACGGGCGGCTATCCCAACTCGCTGATGGGTGTCTTTGCCGCGCTCAAACAAATGCTGCTTGACGCTCAGCGCTACGCCGAGGCGCAGCAGATTTACGAGCACTCGCCGCGCGGCACTCGCCGTCCGCCCCTCGATCGTTCGCTCGCCGCGCTGATTCCAGTCCTTGAAGGCAAACTGCCTGTAGTGATGTACGCCTCGAGTGAGCGCGAGATTTCGCGTGCGCTCGATCTGGCAAAGGAGTTCCATCTGCGCGCGATCATCGCGGGTGGGTTGGAGGCTGGGAATCTGGCTGAACAATTGCGCGAACGGCAGGTGCCGGTGTTGCTGTCGCTCAATCTTCCCAAGCGAACAACCGCCTCCGCGCCTGAAGGCGATCCGGAATCGCTCAGAGTCCTGCGGCAGCGCGTGGCCGCGCAGAAGACCGCGGGCCAGCTTGCTGCCGCCCACGTACGGTTTGCTTTTCAATCAGGCGGGCTGACCAACGTCTCCGATTTTCTGGCCAACGCAGCCAGGACAATTGATAACGGGTTGGCGCGCGATGAAGCGCTACGGGCTTTGACGATTCGCGCTGCCGAGATTTTTGGCGTAGCCGATCGGCTGGGTTCGATCGAGACGGGAAAGATAGCGAATCTAACCGTGACTAAGGGCGACATCTTCGATCGGAATACACGTGTGACGCACCTCTTTATCGACGGCCGCGAAGTGGATCTGCGACCGGCGACTCCGGCCAGACCGAGTGCCGGATCAGGAACGGGCGAACGATCGAACGAACGATCGAACGCCGCGCCGGAAGAAGCGGGCGCGGCCTTAAACGGCACCTGGAATATTACCCTGAGCCTCAGCGATCAGACTTTTGCAGGAACGCTCGTGCTGCGCCACCAGGGCAATGCTGTTTCCGGTTCGCTACAAACGCAGGTCGGAACATCAGAATTCAATAATGGGAGTGTTAGCGGCGATACGTTTCGCATTAGCGCTACGGCCAACATTCAAGGTCAGAACATCCCGATTACAATTGAGGGGACCGTCAGAGGCGATGCGATTAGCGGCACGCTGCAATCATCATATGGCACCGCAAACTTTGTCGGCTCGCGCCAACCGTAAGGCTCGCACGCCTGCCATCGCGGGCGCTCTGTATGGGCCGCCTGCGTTAGAGGGCACACAGGTCAGTACCGCAGGCGGTACTGACCTGCTCCAATTCCATGAGGGATTCTTGATGAGAAAATTTATCGCATTCCTGATCCTGTTTTCATTCGCGTTGACTTTGCCACTCAGTCAGGCACTCGCCCAGAAAGCGGGCGATAAAGCGGATGAGACGTTGATACGCAACGCGACTGTCCTGACCATCACGCATGGCACTTTGCAAGATGCCGATGTACTGATCCGTAAGGGCAAAATCGCCGGTGTGGGAAAAAACCTCAAGGCCTCGGCCAACGCACGCGTGATTGATGCCACCGGCAAATATGTGATGCCCGGCATCATCGACTGCCATTCCCACTCGATGCTAGACGCCATCAATGAAGGCAGCGTGGCCGTATCGTCGATGGCGCACACGCGCGACGTGCTCAATCCCACGGATGTCGATCTTTATCGAGAGCTCGCCGGCGGTGTCACGACACTGAACCTCTTGCACGGTTCCGCAAACCCCATCGGCGGCTTGAACACAGTGGTAAAGATCAAATACGGACGGCCAGTCGATGAATTCATTTTCCCGGGCGCGATGCCGGGAATCAAGTTCGCCCTCGGCGAGAATCCCAAGCGCTCAAGCAATCCAGTCATCCCCGGCGTCCAGCGTCGCTACCCTGTCACGCGCATGGGTGTTGAAGAAGTCATCCGCGATGCCTTCACTCGCGCCCGCGATTACAAGAAGGCCTGGGACGAATACAACGCGGCAGTGAAGCGTGGAGACAAGAATCTGATCCCGCCGCGCCGCGATCTGCAACTCGAACCACTGGTCGAAGTGCTTGAAGGCAAGCGCTACGTGCACTCGCATTGTTATCGCGCCGACGAAATTCTGATGCTCATCAATATCGCCAATGAATTTGGGTTCAAGGTAAAAACCTTTCAGCACGTGCTGGAGGGTTACAAAGTCGCCAAAGAAATTGCCCGGCACGGAGCGGGTGGTTCAACGTTTGCAGACTTCTGGGGTTACAAAATCGAAGCCTACGATGCGATTCCCTACAACACCGCGATCATGACCCGCGCCGGTGTGGTCGTATCGGTTAATTCAGATTCAGACGAACGCGCACGGCGCTTGAATGTCGAAGCCGCGAAGGCGATGCGGTATGGCAATCTTAGTGAAGAAGAGACGCTCAAGCTGATCACCATCAACCCGGCGATTCAGTTGGGGATTCAGGAACGTGTGGGCTCTATCGAAGTCGGTAAGGATGCCGACCTGGCTATCTGGAACGGACATCCGCTGAGCGTCTATGCACGGGTCGATACCACGATCATTGACGGCGACATCTTTTTTGATCGGCAACAGGACCTGGCTCGTCGCTCGGAATTGGAAAAAGAGCGAGCGCAACTGGAACAGGCCGAGCCCAACCGCCCGGGTACCGGCGGCGGTACACCGCGTACGCCCCGAGGCCGTCGGCCGTCGACCGATGACGACGATCTGTGGCAGGGAGATGAGCCATGACGGGACGAGACGCGGAAACACGGGGACCCGGAGACACGGAGATAAAACGAATGGGAGACGGGGAGATGGGGCGACAGGGAGATCTTGTGGAAATCAGCAGAGCAGTTATCGCAGCAACGAAGACAGAAGAGCGGGGGCAAGCCGCCCTTCCTGACCATGAGCTGATCAGAGTCGAGCGGTTTAGTCCTCCCTTGAACGCCTTTCAATCTGATCTATGCGGGACTAGTGAGAATGCCTCTCAGGTTAGGAAGGGCGGCTTGCCCCCGCTTGAACTCGGCATGAGAACCGCCAGGATGATCTTGCCGCTTGCGACTATCCTTCTCTTCTTGACTGCTGCAGCCGCACAACAGATCGGCAACCCCACCGCTCAGCAAGGCGTGACCCCGCCGCGTGGCGCCTTCGTCATTCGCAACGCCCACATCGTTACACTGAACGGTCCCGACATTGAAAACGGCTCCGTAGTTATTCGCGACGGAAAGATTGAAGCGGTCGGCGTGACTGTGAATGTTCCATCCGGCGCCCAGACAATTGACGCGCGCGGCTTGAGCGTCTATCCCGGCATGATGGACGCCGGCACCGCGATGGGTTTGGTTGAGGTGGGCCAGGGCGCTGCGGGGACAGTTGACACCGCGGAACTCGGTGACCTGAATCCCAATGCCAAAGCGATCATCGCCATCAATCCACACAGCGCGCACATCGCGGTCACTCGCGTCGACGGGGTAACCAGCGCCGTCTCGCTTCCGACTGGCGGCCTGATTTCCGGGCAAGCCGCGATCATCAATTTAGTCGGCACTACTCCTCAGGAAATGGCCGTGGTGCCTTATGCCGCGCTGGTCATCAACTTTCCGCGCACCGCCCGTCGCGGCGGCGAGTTCGGCGCCGAGCAGCAACCGGACGTCGATCTCAACGCTACGCTAACGGCGAACGAAAGACAGATCGACCAAATTCGGAAGATGATGCGCGACGCCTTAGCGTACGGGCTCGCTCAGGATGCTTTCGCCAAAGACACCTCGCTGCCCCGCCCTGATCAGAACATCGTGCTCGAAGCCCTCGTGCCGTACGTTCGCGGCGAACGCCCGGTGATTCTGCGTGCTGATCGAGAAGCCGAGATACGTGGCGCGATCAAATTCGCCGAAGAGATGAAGCTCAAGCCGATCATCCTGGGTGGCGATGACGCCTGGAAGATCACCGCGCTCCTGAAAGAGAAAGATGTACCCGTGATTCTTACCGGCATCCAGAGTCTGCCCCTGCGCGAAGACGATGCGTACGACACTCTTTACGAGGCCGCCGCGAAATTGAAGGCCGCGGGAGTTCGTTTCTGCATATCGACGGGGAACAGCGGCTCGGATGTGCGCACCTTGCCTTTCCACGCGGGGCTGGCAGCGGCGTTCGGCCTGTCCAAAGATGAGGCGTTGAAAGCAGTCACACTTTATCCGGCGCAAATCATGGGCGTCGCCGATCGGCTGGGCACGATTGAAATAGGCAAGCTGGCAAATTTGGTGGTGACCGACGGCGACCTGCTCGAAGTGCGGACGCACGTTCGCTATCTGTTCATTGATGGGAGACAGGTACCGCTCACGAGTCGCCACACGCAACTGAACGATGCGTTCAAGGATCGACGGTAAATGAGCATGCTTTAGTCTCAGTTACAGTTCAAAGGGATCATGAGGATTCAACCAGCCCGCGAAGGCGGGCGACAGCATAAAGCCCAGGGTGAAGCGAAGCGGAACCCTGGGTCATAAGGGCGGCGGAATTCAAAGCCTGCGAAGCGGGCGGAAGCGTGTTGTCTCGGTTGAATGATCAGGACAAGTAGGTTAGGAGCTTGGAGATGTGATGGCAACTTTCCTTCTCACATGGAATCCGAAGAGATGGCATTGGGATGACCTGCAAGCTAACGTCGAGGAGGTAGCCGAAAAGGGATTTCATTTGGGCAGGTGGAGCACGGGTGTATCAAAGAAAATACAAAGGGGCGACCGTCTTTTTCTAATTCGCTTGGGGACTGCGCCAACCGGAATCATTGGCTCAGGTTCGGCGGAGTCTAATGTTTATGAAGATGAGCATTGGGAAGATAGCGCAGCTGCGGAGGGGAGATCGGCCAACTATGTTCGCATTCGTTTTGACACCTTAGTAAATCCTGAACTCGACCCTAAAGATGTTCTTCCGCGCAAGCAGTTGAGTGGTCTTGGTAAAATGCATTGGGATTCTCAAGGTTCAGGAATAAGAATTCCCGCAGATGTGGCCCGAAGGCTTGAAGATGCATGGGCGGATTTTCTCGACAACGACAAACAGCCGTTACCGGTCGCTGAACCTTCCGCGATCGAGGGCTTGCGAACTGAAACCGTAACATATGCTCGTGGTAGGAGTCGGCAGCTTCGTGATCTCGCATTCGCAAACTCAGAAGGCGTTTGTTGCGTTTGCAATGTGGATTATTCAAGCTTACTTGATGGAAAAGGCGTTCGTGTATTACAGGTTCATCATCGCAAGCAGCTCGCGACTAGCGACGTTCCACGATTAACTAACCTCAAGGACCTTGCCGTTGTTTGCGCGAATTGTCATTTGCTGATTCACATGAATCCGAAGCGGGCTCTTAGCGTAGAAGCACTTAAGCAAATGTTAAGCACTTCTCCTAAAGGCTAACCAGACATGATACGACGTTGGACCGGATGGCAGGTTGCGCGTTCCTTAGATGTTCTTGGATTCGAGGCTGTCGCTAATCGCTGGGCCGGTCCAACTCGGACCTCGCGTTCGCAAGCTGTCGCCCGCTTCGCGGGCTAGAGGAATCAGGGCCTTGCTGACCCAGGGTTTCGCTTCGCTGCACCCTGGGCTTTATGCTGCCACCTGCTTCGCAGGTTCGTTCGTGAGGTAGCCAACCTGAACTCTTGTCAAGTGTTTTCATTTCAAAATTTTCCAAGGAGATTCATGTGTCAACGAAATACATTCCCAATCGCTTGCTCTTCGCCGCGATCGTCGCGGCGTTGTTGACTGCAACCGCATACTCGCAAACAAAGCTCCTGCGCTTTCCCGACATTCACGGCGATCGCGTCGCCTTCACTTACGGTGGCGACATTTGGACCGCGCCCGCCAGCGGTGGCACTGCGACTCGCTTGACCGCGCATCCGGGCATTGAGGTCTTTGCCAAATTTTCTCCTGATGGAAAGTGGATCGCCTTCACCGGCCAATACGATGGCGATGAGCAGGTTTACGTAATTCCCGCGAGCGGCGGCGTGCCCCGGCAACTGACCTTCTATCCGGCGAAGGGCCCCTTCACCCCTCGCTGGGGCTGGGACCATCAGGTCTTTGGCTGGTCCAAAGACGGCAAGCGCATTTTCTTTAAGTCGCAACAAGACTCCTGGGCCTTGCCGATTGCGAGGCTTTACAGCGTGCCGGTCGACGGCGGCGCGTCCGAAGCCTTGCCGATGCCCGAAGCCGGCTCCGGTGATTATTCGCCGGACTCTACGCGCATGGTCTTCTCGCCACAGTCGCGCGATTTTCGCCCGGAAAAGCGATACAGCGGCGGCATGGCGAACAAACTCTACATCTTTGATTTGAAAACCTACGACGCCAAACAGATCACTGAGGGTCCAAGAGCGACGCGTGATCCGATGTGGCTGGGAGACACGATCTACTTCAATTCAGATCGCGATGGGCACTTCAATCTGTATTCATACAACGTTGCCTCTGCAAAAACGAACCAGGTCACGCACAGCAAAACCTGGGATGTGCGTTGGCCCAGCTCGGATCATGAAAGTCGTGTGATCTATGAAATGAACGGCGAACTACAGGTGCTGGATACGCGCAGTGGAAAGAGCACGCCGATATCGATCACCGTTCCCGACGACGGTCTGGCGCGCCGGCCCAGCCGCGTTTCCGCTGCCGGCAATATCGAATCTTACGAGTTGAGTCCCAAGGGCGAGCGCGCCCTCTTCTGTGCGCGCGGCGACATCTTTACCGCGCCGATCGAAAAGGGACCGACACGCAACCTGACGCACTCTTCGGGCGCGCACGACAAGTGGCCGACCTGGTCCCCCGACGGCTCTCAAATCGCTTTCATCTCTGATCACAGCGGCGAAGACGAACTGTATCTGGTGCCGCAAGACGGGTCGAAGCCTGCCGAGCAAATCACCAAAGGCGGCAACGCGTTTCGCTATCAACCGCAGTGGTCAGCCGACGGCAAACACATCGCCTTTGGTGACAAAGACGGCAAAATCTGGGTGGTCACGCTCGCGGACCGCAAGCTGACTGCGATTGTCGACTCGCCGCGTGGCGCCATCCGCGATTACGTCTGGTCGCCAAAGGGTAACTTTCTTGCCTTTACTATGCCGGCCAGCGACAACGGCTTTGTCTCCATCCACATCTGGAGCGCTGCTGACAACAAAATTCATCGCGTCACGGATACGATGTTCAATGCTTTCAATCCGGCCTGGGATCCACAGGGGAACTACCTCTACTTCATCAGCAATCGCGAGTTCGCGCCGCAGATTTCCAACGTTGAATTCAACTACGCGACGAACCGCGATTCGTACCTCTATGCCGTCGCTTTGCGCAAAGACGTCAAACACCCGTTTCCACCAGAGAGCGACGAGGTTGCGGTCAGCAAAGAAACGCCGAAATCTGATGGTCCATCGGCCGAAGCCGCGATGGAAAAACCCGCGGGGGAAGCGAAACCCGAAGCCACTCCCAAGCCTCCGGCGAATCTGACAATCGATTTCGAAGGTCTCGGTTCCCGCGTTGCTCGTGTTCCATTGGGAGCGGACAACTATGGCGGGCTGTCGGCGAAGGCAGGCCACCTGCTCTATGTCACCGGCTCCGCCTTTTATTACGGCAGGCAGGGGGACCGCAACGCTCAGCTTAAGATTTTCTCGTTCAAAGATCGCAAGGAGACGGTCCTCGCCGATGACATGCGTGGATACGCGATGTCCGACGATGGCAGCAAGGTGCTGGTCGGACAGGGGCCCGGATACAACCTGTATGACGCCACCCCACAAGGCGACAAAACCAAAAAGCCCGTCGCGACAACCGGGCTGGTCGTCGATCGCGTGCCGGCGGAAGAATGGGTCCAGATTTTCAACGAAGTCTGGCGCCGTTACCGGGACTTTTTTTACGTGCCGAACATGCACGGCTACGACTGGCCCGCGTTGCGCGAACAATACAAGCCGTGGCTGCAATACGTCGCTCATCGCTCTGATCTCAACTATGTGATCAGCGAGATGGTTTCGGAACTGAACATTCAACACGCATACATTGAAGGCGGCGATTTTCTAATCCCGCCGCGGCCGCGTGTTGGTTTGCCGGGCGCGCGCTTTGAGTGGGACCAGCAGGCGGGCCGCTACCGCATCAGCAAAATCTTTGCCGGCGAAAACGAAGAGGACATCTATCGTTCGCCACTGACCGAGATCGGCATTAACGTCAACGTTGGTGATTACGTGCTGGCGATTGACGGTGAAGAGCTCAAAGGCAACGACGATCCTTACCGGCTCTTGCGCAACAAAGCGGACAACCCGGTGCAATTGACGGTCAACAGCAAGTCGACGATGGAAGGCTCGCACACCGTTTCCTACCGGCCGGTTACCGACGAAACCAATCTGGTCTATCTCGACTGGATCACCCGCAACCGACGCATAGTCGAAGAAGCAACCGGCGGACGTGTCGGCTACATTCACGTTCCCGACATGGGTGCGGCGGGTATTCGTGAGTTCATCAAGTGGTACTACCCGCAGATCAACAAGGAAGGTTTGATCGTCGACGTTCGCGCCAACGGCGGCGGCAACGTGTCGCGCATGCTGATCGAGCGGCTGAGACGGAAAGTGCTGGCGCTAAATTACGCGCGCACCTCCGAGATTCCTGCCACTTATCCCGACGGTGCGTTTCTCGGACCGATGGTGACCTTGCTTGACGGGAACTCTTCGTCCGACGGCGACATCTTTCCCGCAATGTTCCGCGAAGCTGGATTGGGGCCGCTGATCGGCAAACGCTCCTGGGGAGGCGTAGTCGGTATCAACGGCACTGGTCCACTAATCGACGGCGGCACAGTCTTCGTGCCAACCTCGGCGCTCTCGAGCAAGAGCGGTGAGTGGATCATCGAAGGACACGGCGTGGATCCGGACATCGAAGTCGATAACGACCCGAAGGCCGAAATTACCGGACACGATCAACAACTGGAACGCGGCATCGCCGAGATCATGGCGAAGATTAAGGATCACCCGGTGAAACTGCCACCGCGACCAGCCGCTCCAGTGAAAGCGATTAAGTAGCTTAGACTTCAGTCTGAGACTCGTCTAGCAAGAGACAGGAGCGCGTGCGAGCTCCTGTCTTTTCTTTTCTGACCGCAAGTACTGACGGATTCATTCACAATTCCCCAAAGCAGAACGCAATGGTTCGAACTTGGAGAGGCACTGCCTCAGACCAACGACACCGAACGATAACACCCACCGCCGTTCTCAACCGCGTTGCGGTTCGGGAACAAGTCAGTAATGATCTCGGCGTGAACTTGAACCCACAGCGCAATCAGGGATCTCCGTGCTTGCTTCGTGGCCACACAGCGAACCTGCTGATTCGTCCGAGCTCGAGGTGGGTTCAAAGATTCTCTTCGACCAGACCCGCAAATAACTCGTCAACTGAAACACGCCAACCCGAGAGGACTGTGGATTCGGCCTGTTCACCTGCGGAGTAGCTTATGATTCTCCAAGCCGGCCGGTCTTCACGCATGACGGCCTGGCGAACTTCGATAGTGACCGCAACCGGATCGATCAGCCACAACTCTCGGACACCGAGCGCGAGGTACGTATCCGCTTTGGTGGTGCGATCGTAGACCGCGTTGCTCTTGGAAAGGTATTCAAAGACGATATCGGCGGAAGTGCGCTTCTGGCCCATGCGGTCGCGCAGTTCATCTGAGACGTACATCATGTCCGGCTCAAGATAGGTTCCTGCGTGTAGGTCCGTATAAATTGGTTCACGCGGATGATGTATCTCGCCTGAGATGTTCTGTGTCAGCTGGAATCGCACCAACGACTTGTTCAAGCGAGAGTCAATGCTGCCATGTGGCGGATCGGGCGGCGGAACCATGAAAAGATACCCTCCAATCAACTCGTAATGTGAACGATCAGATGGGTCCGGCAACCGCCAAAACTCTTCGAGGGTGTAACGATGAACTAATGGTGAGAAACTGACTTCGACTTCGGTCTCAATGGCTTGCATTCGTTAGACCTCCAACTGAGGTTCTTAATATTAGCACTACCAGCGAATCTCGCAAGAGTCAGTCAGAAAACCCTGCGCCGGTTCACCTTGAACTCTTACCAGGCTGGTGAAAACAAGGTGCATAGATCAAGAAATCCATACGATCCACGAAGTCACACGAACGAACACGAATAAGATTAAGAAAGCCGCATCTTTTCGTGTGACTCCGTGCTGCTTCGTGTAATTTCGTGGATCGTAATCACTTTTTCAGCAGCCTGTTAGGTCCGAAGGACGCCCTCACGAGAACGTGTCAAAAGTCAGTTGCGTGGAGTAGTGCTACGAAATTGAAACGCAAAGGACGCAAAGGAGAACCGCAAAGGAGCGCAAAGTACAACCCTGCGTTCATTGCGAAAAACCTTGGCGTCCTTTGCGCTAAATTATCCCTTCAGAACCTGGACCGTGAGTTTTGACAGAGCCTCTCACGGACGGGCTACTGATTGCCGGTCCTTCGGACCTAAGACGTGGTAAACAATGACACTGAACTAATCCGAACTCGGCAAACCGCGAGACGCTTGGGGTGAATCGCAACCTTTTCGCTCGGCCTCGCATCAATCCTCCCGACACGCCGTCCTCTCCCACTTGCAATTGCATTCGAGTCTTGCAAAACTTCGTCATTGAAAACGCGGTTCCTTTCGCGGGGAGAGAAATAATGAAGAGAATTTTTAGCGCTCTGGCAGTTCCGGTAATTCTGCTGGCCCTGGTGGTCCCTTGTTTGGCGGACACGATCCGGTTGAAGGACGGCAGTGTCATCCATGGTCAGGTATTGGGCTTCAAGGATCAGCAGTTCACTATCCTGGTTGGCGGCGGCGCCCGTGGACGTCGCAGCAGCATCACGATCTACATGGAAGATGTCGAGTCGATAGATTTTGATTCCGCGCAAAACGCTCCGACTTCGACTGCGCGTAATGAAGATACGGGCCCGCTACCCCGATCGTCGGAACCGGTCTCACGCCCGTCTCGGCCCAGTCCCACACCGACGCCTGATACAAACTCGAATAACTCGGAGCCGGTGAACACTGAACCAGCCTCGAGTGCGCCGCCAACATTCTTCACGATTAAGGTGAGTGTGCGCGCCGACGCCCTCAACAACGGCTGGTCAAACACCGGCCTGGTGGTGCGTCGCGGACAGCGAATTCGGATCACGGCGTCTGGCCGCGTCGATCTGGGAAAACGCGGTTTCTCAACACCAAACGGCCTGCCCACTGCCGTCGATAACGATCGGCTGATGCGGACTGAGCCCACGGGCGGGCTGATCGGCGTGATCGGCGACGATAACGATGACTTTATTTTCATGGGCGGCCGACACGAATTTGTGGCGCAGCGTGATGGTGTGCTCTTTCTCGGAGTCAACGAAGGCGACCTGACGGACAACAAGGGCGCTTATGATGTAACCATCGAGGCGGAAGCAGGTGGCCGAACTCCCTAACCGGCGGCAACGTGCTTTTTGCGACAGGCATCAGAGGGACATATCCTGACCAGCTTGACCATGCACAACGCGGAACCTATAGTTGTAGGCACAAGCTTGGCAGCTCCCCTTCATTGATCGCTTCGCCGAAAGGTCGTTTTCATGAGCTATACCAATTCATTCCGCCGGCATTTCGCATTTCTCATCGTCATCGCCTTAATACTTGCGGCCACCGGTAACCTGAGTATTTTCTCTCAGTCGCGACGTCAGCCTCCCACAACCAACGATAAGAAAAACAAGCGCCCTGATCCATCTGAGCAAAAGCCCGAGGAACAGGCGCCTCAGGACGTCATTAACAAAGCTCAGGACGCCGAGAAGATCACTGTCACTACCAACCTCGTCAACGTCGATGCGGTCGTCTATCAGAAAAAGGGCGGCCAGATCATGATGGGATTGAAGAAGCCGAACTTCGCAATCTTTGTCGATGGCGTGCAGAAAGAGATTACCAACTTTTCCACACCCGACGCCCCAATCACCGCGGTCATGGTCATCGAGTACAGTAAGTGGTCCGAAATCTTTGGCTATTACGGCAATCAGGGAATGGAGCCGGGGACATTCGAAGTGATCCGGCCGGCGGCCCTCTTTCTCTCGCAGTTTATCAAGCCGCCTAACGATTATGCCTCGGTGATCGCGTTCGACATGCGGCCCACGCCGCTTACCGACTTTACGAATGATCCCAGACGGATCAACGAAGTGATTAATCTGCTGCTCAGAAACAGTCCGGCCTTTAGAGAAAACAACCTGTTCGACGCGCTGAAGTTTACCTTGATGGGCGGGCGTGGGGATTCGGTTGTCTTAGAGGACTCCAAATCTGAGAAGTCGGATTACGCGGGCCTGGTCAGTGTCCAGGGAAGACGCAAGGCAGTGATCCTGATTGCCTCGGGTTGGGACACTTTCAGCAAGATCAACTACGGCCAGGCGCGCAAGATTGTGCAGAACTCCGGCATCCCGCTCTACATCATCGGCACTGCCGGCATGTTCAAGGCGCGGTATGGTGACCGCATCGGCGCAGTCGGCGGTATCGACGGTTCGCCCGGAAGGATGGACTTTCTACAGGCGGAAAACCAACTCAAGACTTTTGCCACTGAGACGGGCGGCGCGTACTTCCCGTATATTTTTGAGGGCGAAGTGCCGGGAATTCTGCAAACTATCAATGCGATGCTGCGCAGTCAGTATAGTTTGGCCTTTAAGCCCGACGACATTCACGACGGCAAGGCACACAAGATCGTGGTCAAAGTTGACGTCGACGGCGATGGCGTCTATGACGAGAAGACATTCGTGGTCCAGGCGCGTCAGGTTTACAACGCGCCGAAGAACTAGCGAATCAGGTTTCCAAGCTGAGGGCCGAAGCAGGGAGAGCGAGCAGGTTGCTCGCTCTTTTGCGTGTCCGACAAACTTTAGTTTGTCGTTAGGTATCCCAAAACTCTTCTTAACTGAAACAACGACATACTGAAGTTTGTCGGACGACTTTGTCGGACAGGTCGGACAGTGTTGACACAAGTAATCGCCGCGTGAGAGATTGCGCGCGTGATAGAGCGCCACACCCGATTTCGCCAACTCGCCTGCGGACTCAGCCTTGGCCTTTTTCTTTTCTTCTCAATCGCTTGCTCGGACTCGCTTTTCAAAGTCAAACCCGCTGTTGAATTGCCGGCGCTACCCTCTAGCGCGGTGACTGCCGAAGCCGGAGGCCTGCGAGCAAGCGCCGCACCTCTACCGAGCGACGAAGAGAGTCAGGAACTGTTCGAGGCCAACTTGCCGCTGGCCGGAGTGTTGCCCTTGCGCGTCGAACTGGCTTATCAAAGTCCGGGCGGCGCTGTCCCGCCTGCGGCGGCGGCTGAAGGTGTGCCGCTGGAACTCAAACGCGCTCGCCTCCATTTGCGTGATGGCCAGGGACGCGAGTGGAAACTGCTTTCGACGAAACAGGCGATCAAACGCATCCTGAAAGCAAACGGTGTCTTTCTCTACAACCCTTATTCTCGGAAGCAATTCGAAAAAGAGTTCAGCGCTTACGGTTTCGACTTAAAGACGCCCCTGCCCGCGGCCGAACGCCGGCGTCAGGGATTTCTCTTCTTTCAGACGCCCGACAAGTCGCCCGTACGCAGCCCGCGCGGCCTTACCCTTTCCATCACCGGTCTAACGCAACCGCTCGACATTCGCATCAACTAACAGACGAATCTGGTGACCGAGGTTGTAACGCAAACTGTTCGTTTGCGACGATCGAATGGCATCCAACCAGCGCGCAAGCCCGGGGTCCCCACCGGGCCAGAGCGGGGTCCCCGGCCGAGCAGCTCGGCTGGGGTGCCATACCCGTTGGGGTGGTCTTACAGCTTGCGTTACAAAAAAGCCAACCGCCAGATCCCCCGAGCCAGCGGTTGGCTGGAAGACACGCCCGGACGAGCTGAGCATGCCTCCCTCAGACTCACGGCCCGCATTCCGCGTTGGTGTGCTGGTGCAGTGAGCCAAAGCGATCCTGATACTCCGCCGAGGTAATGAAAGAGCAAACCATCGCGTGCTGCTTGGAGACGCTGCGGAGCGGCGCGCTATTCACCTGGCCCAGCCAGAACAAAAAGCCGCCAATGTCTGAATCCCGGCGTAGGTATCCGAAGTACTGCGTGGCGACAAACGCGCGATTGTATTCAGCGTCGATTAGCGGCTGATTGCTGATCGGGTTCGCAGCGTTTTCATCCGCCAGCCGGTACAACACCGCGCCGCGACTGCCGAGCGCGATGAGCTGATTGCGCTGTGAGTTCAAGTTCACGCCCAAATCATTACTGATTGTTGCCAGGACGGCATCGACAAACTGATCCAGGGAAAGGTTGGCGGGATACTTGCTGGTGAAGGCGCTGCGCGTCGCGAATACATTTGCCAGATCCAACTGTCCCTGTGCCAGATTGGCGCCGCCCACTACGCGCGCACGGTCGGGCGCAAACACCTGATAGCCGGGCAGCCTGTGCGCTTCATTTGCATTGGAGTTGTCGGGATTGGGAACCGGCTGGTTGTTGCCGAAAGCTACACGGTAAAGCCTGAAGACAAACGCGCCCGTCTGCTGATATTCCTGCTCGTAAAAGTAAGCATTCGAAACGTCGATACGCTTGGCGCGCAAGCAGCTCTGATCGTTGCCACACTGTGTGATCTGGCTGGTCCAGAAGTTGAGACCGCCCGGATCGGGCTCGCGGCTGAGAAAATCGTGATAGTGCGTGTAGACAAAGCTCTGTGAATCGTCGATCGGATTCGTTGCCGATTCCGTTGAGTCGTCGGTAATGGTGACCGTAGTGATGATTGGTGAGCCCAGCGATGCGCCACTCGCATTGCTCAAGTTGATCGTCAGCGTCTCATTACCTTCGACGTACATGTCTTCGTTGACCAGCAGTTGAAAACTTTTGCTGGTATCTCCCGGAGCAAAGCTGAGCGTGCCCGTGGTAATTTCGTAATCGCTCTGCTGCTTTGCCGTTCCATCCGCCGTCGCGTAATCAACGGAAGCCGAGCCGCTGGTGTCGCCTGTGCGAGTGACCGTGATCGTTAGCGCTGTCAGATCCTCTTGCACGGAGTAGCTGGCAGAGCTGAATTGCAGCAGCGGCGGGGTGACGCCGTCGTCGTTTACGATCGTGCCGAGTCCCTGCGCTTTGCTAATCGACGCGTTGGTCGGGTTCGACAGGTTCAGGGAAAACGTTTCGTTTGGCTCACTCTGAACGTCGCCGTTGACCAGCACCGTCAGGGGCCTGGATGTTTGTCCCGCGGTAAAGCTGAGCGTGCCGCTGAGCGGTTGATAGTCACCGCCCACGAGCGCCGTGCCATCCGCGGTGGCGTAGTCAACAGTTATGTCCTGGCCACTCGCGGCCGACAACGACACTGTAAAAGTGAAGTTGCTGGTGCCGCTGTTGCCCTCGGCAAGGCTCACGTCGGTAATCGTGATACTCGGCAACGGATCGTCATTATTGATCGTGAGCGTAGCGACGCCGGGAGTGCCCACCACGGCTCCCCCGGTCGGGTTGGAAAGTGTCAGGCCTACTGTTTCATTCGCCTCGTTCAGCGAATCATTTGTCACAGATACTGCGAACGTCTTGCTCGCTCCGTCACCGTCGGCCCAGTTCAACGTTCCCGACGCCGCAGTGTAGTCTGAACCGGAAACGGCCGTTCCATCGCTGGTTGCGTAGTGAACCGACACGGCGCCACTGGCGCCACTCGCGCGCGTCACGGTGATTGTTGCCTGGCCGCCATTCTCGTTCACGTTGTAAGTCGCTGAGCTGAACTGCAGCGTTCCTACGCCGGCATTTTGTACCGCGATGCACTGTGAGAACTCCGAAGTGTTGCCTGCGGGGTCTGTCGCAGTAGCGGTTATGAAGTGGCCGAGCTGAACACCTGCCAGGTTGGCGTTGAGAATGGCGTCGCCGCTCCCGTTGGTTGTCACCTGCGTCGCCGAAAGAAAAGTCTGGCCTTCGCCAAAGCCGGAAGCGTCGCAGGTGATGCTGCTAAAGAACTCGACGCGAAATTGCGTTGCGGCCGCACTGTTGAGCGTACCCGTGATCGCAGCGACGCCGGCGCCGAAAATCGCAGACGAAATCACTGGATAGTTTTGCAGGTTGTTTGGGCCACTGTCGCCGTCAGCCACGTCGTTGCCGGTCACACCGTCGCCGTACAGATCGATTCCCAATCCGTTCAAAGTGTTCACACCAGTGCTGCCGTAAATGGAATTGCCTTCGATCGCATTGTTGGTCGAAGCGACGCCGGTGATCACTACGCCGGCGCTGTTAAAGGCGATGACATTCCCGGCTCCGACGCTGGCGCCGCCGATTGTCTGGTTGGTTGAATTTTCAATCAGGACACCGGACAACGCGTTACCCAGCGCGACGAGGCCGGATGTGTCCGTCCCGATCAGATTCCCCTGCACTGTCTGCCCCGGCTGGGGCAGGAAAAAGTGGACACCGTTTCCGGCATTGCCTGAGATCACATTGCCGGCGCCACTGATCGCGCCGCCGATCTGATTACCGGTGCCGGCATAGACGGTAACACCCTCGCCATTTGCGATAGCCGCCGTGCCGGCTGCGCTCGTGCCAATCAGGTTTCCCTGAATCAGATTGTTCGAGGGGTTGTTGCCGGAGATGAAAACGCCGGTGGTAACATTGCCCGAGATGACGTTTCTCGCAGCCGCCGTCGTGCCTCCAACTGTGTTATTGGAAGGACTGCCGAAACCCAGCAAGAGCCCACAATTTCCATTACCCAAGGCGATGTTTCCAGTTTTGTCGGTACCGATCAGGTTGCCCTGGACCAGATTGTTGATTGTCGTGCCGGCGGTAAACTCGCCGATCTCCACACCATTACCAGTGTTTCCGGAGATGAGATTCCCTTCGCCGGCGTTCACGCCTCCGATCTTGTTAGTCGCTGAGTTTGACAGACTGACGCCCGCACTGCCGTTTGCGATTTTGCTCGAGCCTGTGGCATCCGTGCCGATGTAATTGCCTTGCACGAGCGAATTCGTCACCAGAAACAGAGTCACGCCGTCGTTCCGATTTCCGGAGATCACATTTCGCGCCGCTGCTGAAGCTCCGCCGACAGTGGTTTGGGTTACCAGGTCCAGGATGATCCCCGGGCTTTGGTTTCCCAGTGCGCCGTTGCCTGATGAATTGATGCCAATGTAATTTCCCCGAATCACATTGCCCGGGACAATGTTGTTTTGGTCGCCGTCGATCTCGATACCCGGCGCCGAAACGCCGCTACCGACCTGTCCGTTGCCGGAAATAACGTTCCGAGAGTCAGGGGTTAGTCCGCCGATCGTGTTGTTCGGTGATCGATTGAAGTAGAGGCCGCCGGTGCCGTTCGGCCGGGCGACTGTTCCGCTTGCGTCGCAGCCGATGAAGTTGCCAGTGATCAAATTGCCGCCCGGATCGCCAAACGCGAAGTTGATCCCGTACTCGGGGAAGCGATTGATTACCAAACCGCGGAAGGTGCTGTTGCCGGCCGTCGAGACCAGACCATCAGTAAATGAACCGGAGACGCTGGCGCCGCTGATTTCGATCAACAGCACTGCGTTATCGCCCACCGCTAAATTGTTCGGACTTGAGCCCGGTTGGCTGTATCCGTCCATTGTCACGGGACCGGTAATCGTGGGCAGTGGCGTCAGAGCGCTAATGGTGTGCACGCCGCCGCCGGGAATATTGAAGGCTATCGTGTCCGGACCCGCGTTGCCGTTCGCGTCGAAGATCGCCTGCCGCAGCGAGCCCGCGCCGCTATCGCCAGTGTTCGTAACAGTGAAGGTCGCGGCTTGTGTCGAAACCACCAGGCATAGAAAGGTCATCGGCAATACAAGCAACCAACGAAACCATGCGGCTTTCGCGAGTCTGGTCTTCCTGGAAAATTTTCGCAGTGTATTCTGAAATGGCTCAATTGAAGCGGGGGATCCAACCATTCGTGCTTTGCTCCTTTTCAATGACGCGTTTTGCGCACGATGTATTGGTAAACGAAGACGGGGCGGGAATCACTACGTGATCATGTAGCTATTCAAGTAATGGGCGCAGTGAGGCATTCCCTCGTTTCCGGGTCCGCAGGACCGACACCGAATAGCCCCGTCCGTGAGAGACTGTGTCAAAACTCAATTGAGTGCTGGCTGGCTAGAAATTGAAACGCAAAGGACGCAAAGGTTCTTCGCAATGAACGCAAAGGGCTCTACTTTGCGATCCTCCTTTGCGTTCTTTGCGTTAAAGTTATTCCCGGCCTCTGCTTACTTCGCCTGCAGCGGTGTCAACACCCCGCTGACGTCCGGGAAGTTACCGGCGACGGTGTTGTTCTGCAGCGTATAGACGGTGCCGTTCGCACCGACGAGCACGCCGGTCAGGAGATTATTGGTGACCGCCGACTTTGACAGGCGTGTAACCGCAAACCCATTCGTGCCGCTGGTAGCCAGTCCGACTGTGTTGTTGGTGATCTGACAGTTATCCACCAGTGCCTCGGCTCGTTGATTTGTTCCAGTCGAGCGCACATAGATCCCGCGGCTGGTGTTGTTTGCTACGATCGAGTCACGGATCGTAGCGACGACTTTCGAGCCTACTTGCACACCGGTGTCGTTGGCCTCGAGTCGGCAGTGATCAATCACAACTCTGAGGACGCCCTCACCCTGTGGTCCAACGAGAGATATGCCAAAGAGGTTGTTACGCACGACCGTGTCATGAATGAAAACCTGGCCCGCGCCATTGGTCGTCAGGATCCCTGTATCGAACCCGGTGATGGCACAGCCGTCGACGTAGATTGTCCCCGCGTGACTGTTGTAGATGCCGATCGAATTCGTCGTGTCACCGATTGCTTTCAGGTTGAGGTTGCGGAAAGTGACCGTATCGGCGGGCGTCAAGACAGCGAAAATCGCATTGCCGGTGTCAGACACCACGCCCGCATTGACACCAGGTGCAGTGGTTACCGTCACGGATTTTAAGACTGTGAACTTATCGTAGTCACCGTTCTCAGTAATGATCACTTCCCCTCCCGCGTCTACGACGCTGAGTGCTTTGGTGACGGTTTGGCAGGGCGCAGAGGCTGTACATTGGTTGAGATCGTTGCCGCTATTGGCTACATAGACGCGCGTGGTCTGGGCGCTGACCGTGATCGCGCAAGGCAACAAGAGCACGAACAAATTCAAGAACATGAGTTTGAGTAGTTGACGCATCAGTCGTTAATTTCTCCTTAAGGGATTGGATGTCTTTCAAAGTTCTTCGAAAATCCGAGGCACCTGAATCCTCAGACTTTTCTTCATGCGCATTGGTAATCGAATCAGCTATTGAGTGTCACTACCGGTGTTTGTAGGAGAAATTCAGTTTGGGACGCTGGGGCGAGACCGGGTATTGTCAGTACCGCCTGCGGTAGCGGGCGGGCCGCTACACTGGGACCGCGGGCGAGCGGGGTCCCCATCGGGGCAGCCCCGATGGGGTGCTGGTCCCGCCCGCCTATGCAGCCGGAATTCTATCTATGCGGCAGACAGTGACTGGGAACAAAGCATGCGGGCGGGACGCCCGCGGTCCCAGTTAGACCAACCGGTTGCGCAGCGCCTTGGCAACCGCTTCAGACTTTGAGTGTACTTGCAGCTTTTCGTAGATGCTGCGCAGATGAAAGGAGACGGTGTGCACAGTCACGTTCAACTCGGCTGCCGCGGTCTTGTAGTTGTGTCCCTCGACCAGGAGTTTCAGCAGACGCGTTTCGTGGGGCGTGAGGTGATGATCGGCGCGATCGGGTGGACGGATCTCGCGAAACAAAGCGATCACCCGGCGGGCGACCTCAGGAGACATCGGGCCGCCGCCATTGACGGCTTCTTTTAAACTCTCCAACAGGCGCACGGGCGGCGTTTTCTTCAGCAGGTAGCCGCAGGCGCCGGCGCACATGGCGTCAAAAATCCGCTCATCATCGTCATAGATCGTGAGCATCAGAATTAATAACTGCGGGTGCCGTTCTTTCAGAATCCCGATGCCTTCAATCCCCGACATCCCCGGCAACCCAATATCACAAAGGACGACATGCGGCAGGTGGTGCCTGATCTTCGCCAGCGCTTCTTCCATTGAGCGATAGCTGCCCGTGCAGCTAAAGCCGTCGGTGCCCCCAATGAGCAGCGCCAGACTCTCGCGGATCTCGCGGCGATCCTCGATGATGGCTACTTCGATACTCGATGGCTGCTGGTGTTCCACGGATCTGGTGATGGCTAAATCAAACGCGCGCTGCGCTCCAAGGATGGTGCTCATGCTCAGCAGCGTAAGCGATTCGCCCCGGTTCTTCACTACCTGAATGCGCAGGTGATCAATCGAGCATCAGAGCATCAGAGCGGCCACAGATAAACACGGATTACACTGATTGCTGAAAACCGTCCGGGGCTTCTTCCCGATCTGTGTTCAGCCGCGAAAATCCGTGGCCGCTTGTTTTGCGGTCCCTGATTCGTTAAGGCTTGAACCCGACGTTGGTCCAGAGCGAGGCGCAATCATAACTTCTACCGGCGGTGATCACCGTCTTAACCGTACGGATGTTGCTGATATTCTCCAGCGGGTTAGCATCCAAAATGATCAGGTCCGCCCGCTTTCCCGCTTCGATTGTGCCCACTTCTTTGTCGATCTTCATCACCCGAGCCGGCACTAACGTCGCTGCCTGGATCGCTTCCATTGGTGTGAAGCCGGCCTTTACATACAGTTCCAGCTCCCGGTGCACGCTGTGTCCGGGCACCACCTGATCGGTGCCGGCCACGATGGGAATGCCGGCGCGATGCATGGCGCCGACGACGCTCAGATACATCTCCATAATCGAGTTCGCGCGAGACACCATGTTGGCCGGTACGCCGGTGTTATTGATCGCGCCCGCGAGTTCCGGCGGGAGCTTTGCCGCGCCCGGCTCAATCTGCGAGAAGGGAGTGTCAGCCGGGTGCAAGGACCATTCGAAGATCGCCAGCGTGTCATCGAGCACGGTGCCGTGTGTTTTGAAAAACTGCAACGCTGCTACGGCTTCGGGAGTTTGAAAATCAATCGGCGATAAAGGCTGACCCGGTTGAGCACGAAAGCCCTGTGGGCGCATCACCCCTGGAATGTATTGCACGTGATTGATTTGATCCATCCCGGCTTCGACGCCCTGAATTGCGTTCAAGCCATTGGGAATGTGTCCGGTGACGGTCATGCCTAAACGGTGCGCTTCCTCGCAAATCACTTTCAGAGTGTCGAGCTTGATCGAGCTGTAGATCTTGATCTGCTGAAAGCCGGCAGCATGATATTTGTTGACGACCGCCCGCGCCTCCTCAGGCGTGTTGGCGTGAATCAGACCCCAGGCAACGCGACTGTCGCCATCAACAATCCCGGCCAGCAACATCCTCGGGCCCAGGCCACGGCCTTCCTTGATCGCATCGCGCACCGAAGTGATGAACTCAAACTCGTTTCCCACATCGCGAACCGTGGTCACTCCGGCGGCCAGGTACACCGGCCCCCATTCGACCTGCTCAAAATGTGCGTGCATTTCCCACAGACCGGGTAACAGAAACTTGCCATGCGCATCGATGACCTTTGCCCCACGCGGCGTCTTTACGCGGGTGCGCGGACCGGCTGCGATGATGCGATCTCCCTCAATTACCACCACGGAATCGTTGATGGCCGGGCCGCCGTTCGTGTCTATCAAGGTTGCGCCGGTGATCGCCAACGCGCCTTTTCGATCGGGACTCAAACGCCCGGCAATATCAGCCAATGCTGCCATGCCGTCGCTGGCGGCGCGCTCGACGAAAGTCGGCAAGGCTGCTTCGTAACCTTCGCGCAAAGCCTCAAAGTGATCGAATTCGGCATCGATCGTGACCGCGGCAATCAGGTTTTCGGCTGAGTCGAACCAGAGCGATTCTCGTCCCCAGATCAAGCCGCTGACGCTGTATCGCTGCAGCTCGATCTCTTTCTCACCGACTTTGATTTTGTCCTTCCCGCGAAGCGCCACGGTTACCTCGCCGCTGGGCAACGTAGCGACCGGACCGTTGATCTTGTGGGCTTTCAAATAGCGCACCAGCATCATCTGCATCGTCACCGGCGCATAGCCGCTGACAGTGAAGAAGTTTTGCGGCACGGCCATTTGACGGGTGCTTTTGTCTTCGCGAATGGTCGCGGTGTTGGCTTTGATCTCAACGTCCGAATCAATCGTTGAGAATCGAGAGACGCTCCCCTTGATATTGAACTTTTCCGGTGTCAGGTCCTGGGCCGCGCGCAGTTGGGCGCTGAGCGGCACCTTCGTGCCTCGATCGGTGAACTCGAAGGTTGATTTGACTTCCAGCGCCTCGCCATCGCGTGTGATCGTGTAAGTCTCTTCGCCGATCGGCTGCTCGAACTTGTGCAGACGAAATTTGCCGCTTTCGATTGGCTGCGGCGCTTGCGCCAAAACACTCGCGCTGGTGAGGAGCAGCAACCAAAGAGCCAGCAAGAGCACGCGACGGATGTAAGTGATAGGCATTGCCAGTTCCTCTGTCTTTCTTAGTCTCGTTTAGAGGCGGGCAACGCCCGCCTCTAAACTCTGACTGATGCGTTCATGACCGCGCTACTCGCTCTCAATCGTCACTGACTCCATCTTTACTTCCGAGAGCGGCCGATCGTTGCGGTCGCGATCCGTTGTGGCGATGGCGTCGACGACTTCCTGCCCTTCGGTGACGCGCCCGAAAATTGTGTAGCTGGGCGGCAAGGCATAATCGACATGCATAATGAAGAACTGCGAACCGTTGGTGTTTGGACCGGCGTTGGCCATGGCCACCGTGCCGGCCTTGTAGCCGGTCCGATAAACCGCCGACGAAGGATTGATCTCGTCGTTGAAGCGTCCGCCCCAGGCCGACTCGCCACCACGGCCGGTTCCGGTCGGATCGCCGCCCTGAATCATGAAGCCATTGATCACACGATGAAAGATAATCCCGTCATAGTAGTTACGCTCAGCCAGGGTGATGAAGTTCTCGGTGGTTCGTGGTGCGTCTGCTTCGAGCAGTTCGAAGCGGATGTTGCCTTTGTTGGTTTGAATCACTGCAATGCGATTTGCCATAAATCTTTCTCCTGTAGGGGCGCACCTGTGTGTCCGCCCTTTGCGTTGATGTAAACGGGCGGACACAAAGGTCCGCCCTACGACAATATGAACTTTTCAATTGCCAAAGCCACGCCGTCCTCTGCGTTCGAGGCGGTGGAAAAAAATCCGTTGCGTTCGCGGAGCGTCGCGTCAGCGTTAGCCATCACGACGCCGGTGCCGGCGAACTCCAGCATCTCGAGATCGTTGAAATTGTCGCCGACCGCCATCACTTCCGCACGTGCAATGCCTAACTCAGCCGCAGCCGCCGCAACACCCACGCCCTTCGAGGCCTGCGGATGAATAATGTCGAGGAGCGCGAAGTCCATCGCCGGATACATGGTGCTTAAGAGCTTGGCCGTCGCCCCGAGTTCCTTTTGCAGCAGTGCTGCCAGTTCATCGATCGCCGCACAGCCGCCCGAAAATGCGATATGCACCGGTTCGTGATCCAGATACTCCAACAGCGAGGGAACTTCTTTGATGGCCTTTGCGCCCTCTTCGCCGTGAACTCGCCGGGCCCAGGCTATGTAACGAAGCAGCGATGGATTATCGCCGCTGAGATGATCGTAGACGAGCACACCCAATCCTTCGTGATCGTCGCTGACCAGCGCATCGGCGCCAAACTTCTGACCGACCCGAACGGCAGTCTGTGCAGCGTCAAGCGGCAAGGGTAGAACCGAGACGGTCTCGAGCGTTTCGGCATGTTTTGTCAACGCGCCGTTATGCGAAATTAGCGGCACATCGAGCCCCAGTTCCAGCGCCAGCGGACGCGCATCGCGAAAACGTCTCCCTGTGCAAAGCGCCACGCGCACTCCAGAGCCCCTGGCATCCGCAAGCGCCTGGCGGTTGCGCTCACTCACCTTGCCACGAGGATTGAGCAGCGTGCCGTCAAGATCCAAAGCGAGTAAACGAATAGCCATAATTGCGGAAGCGCAAAGGTAAATGAATCAAGATGAAAAGGCAAAAGCGTCTGCCAATGCGTCCGACCGCTGTCCGACGAACTTCAGTTTGTCGTGGTCTTGTGGGAGAAGCCTGTTTCGAAACACAACGACAAACTGAAGTTTGTCGGACTTGAAGGCCTAGCGTCGCGCGCCGTGCTTTTGCCTTTTGCGCGATGCTGCAAGAGAATCGCTCCACCTGTTCACAATCGATCGCTTCTGATGAAAACGCTGAATCAGATAAAGCTCTAACGAAAAACACCTTGGAAAGGCCATAAATCAATGAATGTCACCCATCTCGAATGCGCTAACTGTGGTTTGCAATACGAGGCACGACGCTTGCTCAATCTCTGCAACACATGTGGAAAGCCTCTGCTGGTTCGTTACGACCTGCGGCAGGCGGCGCGTACTTTGACAAAAGAATCGTTACCCGCTCGCCGAGCCGACCTCTGGCGCTATCGAGAAGTCCTGCCGGTCGACGACGACGCGAACATAGTGACGCTCGGCGAAGGGTGGACGCCGCTCTTGCACGCGCCCCGTTTGGGCGAGCAGTTGGGAATGCACGAACTCTACATCAAGGACGAATCGCAAAACCCGACCCAGAGTTTCAAGGCGCGCGGCATGACCGCGGCCATCTCGATGGCCAAAGAACTTGGTGTCAAAAAACTCGCGGTGCCTTCGGCAGGAAACGCCGCCGGAGCGTTGGCGGCTTATGCAGCGCGGGCCGGCATGGAGGCTTTCATTTTCATGCCGAAAGACACGCCGCGCGCGAACGTGGTCGAGTGCGAGCAGACTGGCGCGCACGTCACGCTGATGGACGGTTTGATCACAGACTGCGGCGCGGAAGTTGGGCGACGCAAGGACGCCGAAGGTTGGTTCGATGTCTCGACCTTGAAAGAGCCTTATCGAGTCGAAGGGAAAAAGACGCTCGGCTATGAACTGGCTGAACAACTGAACTGGGAGTTGCCCGACGTAATCATTTATCCAACGGGCGGCGGCACTGGATTGATTGGCATGTGGAAAGCGTTTGACGAAATGGAACAGATGGGTTGGATCGGAGCAAAGCGGCCAAAGATGGTCACAGTGCAATCGTCCGGCTGTGCGCCGATTGTGCGTGCGCTCGAGGAGGGCAAGCGTTTTGCCGACGAATTTCCGAATGCGGCAACGACAGCCTCAGGGCTGCGCGTGCCGAAAGCGATCGGAGACTTCTTGATTCTGGATGCCATACGCGCGTCAGGCGGAACGGCAGTGGCAGTCACCGATGAAGAGTTGATTGCCGCGACCCGCGTGATCGGCGCCGCTGAGGGAGTTTTCTGCGCGCCTGAAGGAGCAGCCTGTCTGCCTGCCTTAACGAAATTGATGACGGACGGATTGGTTACTAATGACGACCGCGTGGTCCTTTTCAACACCGGCTCAGGCGTGAAGTATTTGGAGTGCTTTGAGACTTAGGGCGGCGGAAAAAAGAAGCGAAACACATCGATCAAGAACATGCATACGATCCACGAAATCACACGAAGCAGCACGAAGCCACACGAAACGCAATTGCTCATATTAGTGTTCTTTCGTGTTCTTTCGTGTGAATTCGTGGATCGTTTGGTTTCTTGATCGATGGCCTCAGTTTTTCAGTCGCCTGTTAGAGGTTAACTGAACTGAAAGCCAAGCAGGAGGAACACTAATGTTTTCAGGCCGCTGCTTCATCGCCGCAATGCTCGTCGCCGTTTTTTTCTCTGGGTCGGCTCAGGCGAAACCGAATCTGTCTGATTGGAGTAGCGTTCAGGGATTGAAGCTCGGTTCGAAACTCCTGGTGTCGACCAAGAAGGGCGACAGGCTCGAGGGTGAACTGAAACATGTCGATGCAGATTCCCTGTTGTTGCTTGTTCGAGTCTCGCGCTCGGCGAGACAGGCGATCGAATTGCGGCGCGACGATGTGTCCGAGGTTCGCAAACCGACGTCGCGAGTCCTGACGACGGCATTGGGGCTGGGCATCGGACTGGGAGTGGGAATCGGAATTGGCGCCATCTACGATTCGCAACACACCGGCACCGATGACCCTGGGCTTGGCAAACTTTTTTACGGCGCGCCCTGGGCGCCGGGTCGGGGCTGGCAGTCGGCGGGTTTTTGCGGCTCAAGGGCAAGAAGATTTATGTGGCGCCGTAAAGAAGATGATCAAGGCGAGCCGGGAGCGCGGACATCTTGCCCGCCTTCTTCTCCAACACTAATACCGGCATCCTGCCCGCCTTCTTCTCTAACACTAATGCCGGCATCTCGCGCTTTCGTCTCCAATAAAGGCAGGCAGGATGCCCGCGCTCCCAGGGTCAGGAGGTAAGCAGTGAATCGTTTGTTAGTCATTCTATTAACTCTATTTTTGGCGACGGGTTCTTGCTTTGCTCAGGAAGTGAAATCGCTTCCGGCTGAGCAGGCAACTCCCGCACGGATGGACGCTCTGCGGGCAGACGGCTTTGAAGCGCTTTTCAATCTGGATTATGAAAGGGCCCGCAAGGACTTTCGCGAGATCGCGCGGTTGTTTCCCGATCATCCCGCGGGTCCGCAGTTTCTCGCTACCAGTTTGTGGATTGAGACGTTGTACGAAACGCGCCGGCTGCAGTCGTCGCTTTATAGCTCAGACTCTTTCTATGCGCCGAACGACGACAAGGCTGATCCGAAGGTAGTCGGACAGTTTCGCGCCTGGACGCGCGAGGCCAAAAAGCTCGCGGAAGCTCGCTTGAAACAGAATCCCAAGGATGTCGATGCTCGCTATTTTCTGGGCGCGATTGCCGGTTTGAAGGCGTCGTTTGAAGAGGCCGTTGAGCGACGACATTTTGCCGCCATGCGCGATGGTTCTGAGGCGGTTGACCAGCATCGCGATCTGATCAAGTTGGATCCGAGTTTTCACGATGCCGAAATCACGATTGGCCTGTATGACTATGTCCTGGGCACCTTGCCGCTGGCGGCCAAGATCCTTGTGGGTGTGACCGGCGCGCGCGGCTCAAGAAAGCGCGGTCTGGCAACACTCGAGCGCGTCACCAAAGAAGGCAAGTGGGCGCGCGATGATGCACGGACGCTGCTGATCGTCTTGTACACGCGTGAACGGCGCTTTGCCGACACGTTGGCGTTGGCCCGCGAGTTGGCGGCCAAGTACCCACGCAACTATCTGTTCCGCCTCGAGGCCGCCGATGCGCTGGTGGCCCAGGCTGCGCTCGAACGCAAAGCAAATCATGCCAGCGCTGTGGCCAGCGCTGAGCGCGAAGCGTTTGCGACCTTCGAAGAGTTACTGCATGACCGTAGCGTTAGAGACACGGCCGTCCGCGCCCTTGATCTGATTCACTTCAAATACGGTGAGGCGCTGTTGACTGCCGGACAGGCCGATCGCGCCGCCAAGGAATTTCTCACGACGACCACTGTGTCCAGTGCTGAACAAGGACTGGTGACTATGGCCCATCTTTTTGCCGCCCGCTCGCTGGATATTGCCGGCCGTCGGAATGAAGCGCTGGTTGAGTATCGGACAGTCTTAGCGCGGGCGAATGTCTACGACGCGCACGATTTGGCGAAGAAAGGATTGAAGGAACCGTTCAAGGCTGCCAGCCTGGAAGTGGCGAATCGCGAAGAGTAAGAGTCAGTACCACATGCGATAGCGCGCGCACCCGGCTTTGTCAGAACCGCCTGCGGTAGCGGGCGGTTGAACCGATAGATCAACCGCCCGCTACCGCAGGCGGTTCTGACAGTTGACTCAGGCGGCGCGCACCGCGTACAAAGCTATCGATGGAAAAATCGATAGCAAGTACCCCCACCGGAACTCCGGCAGTCGAGACCTTTGATCTGGTTCGGCAATTCGGCGCCTTCACCGCTGTCGATCACATCAACTTGCAAGTAAGGCGCGGCAGCTTCTTCGGCTTTCTCGGACCCAACGGCGCAGGCAAGTCAACTACGATCAAGATGCTCACCGGACTGCTTGCATCCTCCAGCGGCAAGATTCGAATCCTGGGCCGCGATATTGAATCTGAACCACTCGAGGTGAAAAGACGCATTGGCGTGGTACCCGAAGACCTGAATCTTTTTGAGCGGCTGACCGGCGCTGAAATGCTGTCCTTCACCGGCCGAATGTATGGCTTGCAAAAGATCGAGATTAGCGAACGGGCGCGGGAACTGCTCGCGCTGATGGAGCTGGAGGATGCGCCGCGGAAACTGATTGTCGAGTACTCACACGGCATGAAGAAGAAGCTCTCGCTGGCCTGCGCCCTGATTCACCGACCGGAAATCCTCTTCCTCGACGAGCCATTCGAGGGAGTCGACGCCATCGCCTCACGAACCCTGAAGGATCTGCTGATGAAGCTGACCGCGCGCGGCCTGACTGTCTTTCTCACTTCGCATGTGTTGGAAACAGTCGAGCGGCTTTGTACCGATATCGCGATCATCTCGCAGGGAAGACTGTTGGCCTCGGGGTCGCTGGATGAGTTGCGGCAGGGAATTTCCACGACGGACGACGGCCGGCCCGATGGCCCACCCATGTCTCTCGAAGACTATTTCATTCATGTCGTGGGCGGCGTGCGCAGCACCGGTGAAGAAGAAGTGCTGCAGTGGCTGACGCAGGCGCCGTAACGCAAACTGTTAGTTTGCGGCGGTGGTCTAGTCAACCGTCGTTGTTAGAGAACCGGGAGCGGTAGCGACCGGATCCTACACTCGAGGATCTTTGCGATTTTCAAGGGACCTTGCTCGACGTACAAATTGAGTCTGGCATCCTGTCGCTACCGCTCCGGGTTCTGTAACAAATTGTTCGAGGCAAGCAGCGTTCAACCCTCTCTGCTAGCCCGACCGGGACTTAGCCAGGTGAGGCGATGACGCGTATGCGAAGACATGTGGTCCAGACTGTACTACATAAACTTCTGCTAATGGCGTGCGTCCTGGTTCCCTCGACGTCGAGTCTCGCACAAAGACGACCTACGCCGGCGACTGATTCCAAACTCACTCTCCGCAATATCGGGATGGCGAAAGTTTCCCTGTCCAAAGGCAGGCTTCACCGAACTATCGATCTATCTGAGGAAGTCGTCGGCTGCCGGTATGTTTCCGGCGCATGGAAAGCGACTTTGCGCAAGAGAGGTTGTGCGGCATTTCCGGCGAGTTTCAAATTGATCGATTCGACCACGCAAGACGGCAAGACTTACCTGATTGTTTTGTCGGAGGCAGCGGACAATTGCAATGTCTGCGCGCGTTGTGGCGCAAGCGAAGCCTTTACCCTGATTTGGTTGGAACTCGACGCTACTCTAGTAGTGCGGAATAAGAAGAGTGTCGCTATCCAGGACTGTATGGCGTTCATTGAAACTGTCGAGCCTGAGACCGAGGTCAAAGAGCCTGCCGACCAGGACGAAGTTAGTCTCCCCTTCAAGAATGACGTCCTGCGAGTCACGTTCGAGCGGAGACTTTTTGCAGAGAGTGGCAACAAGCAGAACTATCGTCTCTCGCACCTCGAATATGATCGCAAGCAACCGGGAAGAGGCCTGATAATCACAACCGAAGCCCGCGACAAATCAGCCCAGGAGTCCCCGCAATAATTGACCACAGAGGACACAGAGGAACGCAGAGGAAAGAAACACAACCGGAAACGACTGAAGCGTGAGTCCGTGTCCGCCCGAAGCGTTAGTCGTGTCCTGTCGGAAGCGCCGATGGCTCCACTTTGCTGTTTTCGGTTTCTTGCCTCTGTGTTCCTCTGTGTCCTCTGTGGTTAGAGTGACGATAAATGTCAGTGAGCCAGAGGCTGAGCGGAAAAAACTCTGGCACAGCGCGCGCCCGTGAGCTAAGATGCCTACAGAGGAAGCCGTACTCGCCCCCTGCTAACCTTACGTCGTTACCCAATCCTGAACTTCCGTACTTCCCAACGCTTTAGCTCAGCATGGTGTCACAATGGATTCAAGTGTCGGTCTAGCCATTCAATGTGTTGGCATTCTTCTGGTCACGCTGCTCTCACTTTTCATGCGTGGGTCGATTCGCAACCCTTCGTTGAAGTACTGGACCGCAGCCTGGTGCTGTCTCTCAATCTCACTCACCAGCCTCTTCATAGGCTTCCATGCCGGGGGCAATCAAAAGCTCTTCTACTCAGCTTACTTTCTTGGTGAATACGCATTCGGCCTCTGGTTCATCGCAGGCTGTCGTTTCCACGCTACCGGTCGGCGCGTTGGCCGAGTGTACCTGTACCTGGGTGCGGGCGCAGTGGCTGTAGCCGCAACCTTGCCGCATCTCTCCGCCGACTTCAACGATCTGTTTCTGGTTCAGTCGAGCCTGCTGGCCGGCCTGTTCGCAGTTTCCCTGGTTTCGTTACTTAAGGGTGGCGCCTGGAGGGATCGGAGCCCGGGCATCCGGGTGATGGCAGCAGCGTTGTTCTTATTGACCGTGGATTTTCTGCACTACATTCCGGTGTTCGGCACGCGCAAGGGAGCCTGGGGCTTCAAGGTGCCTTTGAGTTATCTGCAGTACACCTCAATCTTCGATTTGCTGCTGGAGATTCTGTTGGGCTTCGGCACCGTCATGGTATTGATGGAAGGCGTGCGGCGCGAGATGGAAGCGGCTAATAAGAACTTAGTCAAAGCGCACGACAAACTGGAACTGATGGCGCAAATGGATCCGCTGACTGAGGCACTGAATCGTCACGCATTTCATTCGCTGCTCAGTCGCAACGAAAGTGGCGCCGAAGCAGACTGTTCCGGTTGCGTGGCCGTCATCGACATCGACAACCTCAAGCCGATCAACGATACGCTGGGCCATCACGTGGGCGACAAAGCGATCCGCGCGGTCGCTCGGGCAGTGCGTTCTTTGATCCGCGCGGACGATATGCTGTTTCGTTGGGGCGGCGACGAGTTTATGGTGTTGATGTTCAAACTGCCGGACGCGGAAGCCAGCCGGCGCATGCAAACTTTGAATGACATTCTGCGTGAGAACGCCGCGCAGTGGACCTCGGCGCCGGTGAAGATCAGCGTCTCGTTCGGAGTTGCGGGCTTTGCTTCGTTGACGCAATTGGGCCAGGCCATCGAAGACGCCGACAAGGCGATGTACGACCGGCGGCAACAAGGTCGCAGGGCTCAAGAGCTAAGAAATTCAGAATGGATGATCACCCGCGGATGAGACTCACGAACGTGATCGCTTGCAGGCAGGGAATCTATGGCCGAAAGAAATCAGAGGCTCTAACCATACGGGTATTGCAGTACCTCTGAATTGCCTTAAAGTCGTCCCAGTTTTCCGTTACGACCGTCGCCTTCCAGCGCCGCGCGCTGACTGCTATCAAAACATCGAGTGCCATACGCTGCGATGCGCCCGGATGAAGACGCATCAGTTTGCCCCCAGTAGTTCGTCTTCGGCTTTGCGACAGCCAAAAGAGAATCTTACTTGCTAGAAGCCAATCGTTTTCATCAGGAGCGATGAGGGAATTATCCTCTCCGTATTGGCGAAACAATCGCTCGTAGACTTTGCGCTGTGAATCATCTCTCGCGCTTGCGATCAGTTCCATTAGGACGACCGCCGACCACAGAAAGCTATTCGGGTTTTCCTGAAGATTTGGCTTTCTCGAGATGATAACCGACGTATCGTAGGTGAAATAGGGCATCAAGAAGACTTGCGTCGGTGATGGTTTTCGTAAGCTATCCGAAAAGCCTTCAAGGTCAAGGCCTCTCTCTTTTTGAGCCTTTTCTCGCGCTCTTCGTCTGTTTCGGGGTTCTTATGATGTGGCTGCTCGTAACGCGTGCCGTTAGGACTCGTGGCTTCGCGCGATTGTCTTAGGCTAACGAGCGGGGTACGCACCGAACGCTTTGCTGTAGGACGGCCGCGTGTTGATTTTTCCGCGACTGATTTCATCTTCGACGACATTTGGCACAAGTCTACCACATGATTATTGTGGCAGGGGAAAGGTCTCACGGCACTTCGATGATCAGCTCGCGTCCGAAAGTGAAATTCGGGCGTTTGCGGCCCTTCATATATTTCGCCGCGGTTTGTGACAGCGCAGTCACCAGGATCGGCAACGCAATCGTCGCGTCACACGGGACGTAAGCAGTGTGTGCGCCGCGCGCCAGCTTGCCGTAGATCAATCCTTCGTCGAAGGAAACTGCGTTTGAGCGCCCGCCCGGATGCGGTGTATCGGTGGAAATCTGAATGGCGTATTTGTGCCCGTGATGATGATCCTTGAGGATCGTGCCCGAACTTTCAGTCTGTTGCAGAAAACTCTTTGAGGTGCCGCCGCCGAGATTAATTACTCCTGTGACGCGCGCACGCACGCTCACCTGCATCATGTCCAGGACGTCCTGCACGATGTCAAAGTGAAAGTTATTCTTCTTTTCAAAGCGCGCGGCGGCGATGCCGATGGCGATGCCGCTGTCGGCGAGCGCCGGACAAAAGATCGGCACGCGTGCTTTGTAGGCTGAAGTCAATACACCATCCTCAGAAGCAATCTCAGCCAGTTCACGCCCGAGTAGATGCAGATACTCACGCGTCGAATATGGTCGCGTTTGATCGAGTTGATTGGTAAAGCCTCCGACCCACTCATTCGCTTCGTGATATTCTTCATCGCTCGCCAGCAGATCCCACATGCGACTGATTTGCGCTGACTCCAACTCGGCATCCGTCATATTCGGATGCGCCTGGAAGTGATAACGCCCAAGAGTCTCATGTAGATCGTGGAACAGCATCGAGCCGGAGAGCACGAGCACATCGACGAACCGGTTCTTGATTACATAGGCCAGCAAGCGCCGCATGCCCGCCGGAATCAGCGCCCCAGAGCCGGCCACCATGATGGTGGTATTGTCTCCCAGCATGTCCAGCCAGATGCGATGCGCTTCGGCCAGTTGTCGGGCGCCGAAACCGGCCCCCTCCATCTTTTCCAGCAGACCGGCAACAGAGCGATCGCGGTCCACCTGAACCGGACGCGTCGGCGTAATGAGGTATTTGGATGCTTTCGGTTTTCGCTGCGTGACCATGTGTCAACCTCTCACTTTTGAGTTCCCCTGTAACGCAAACCGCTGGTTTGCGACGGGCCGCAAGCTAACAGCTTGCGCTACTGAAATCTTCAATCGCCCTTTCGTCGTGACCGCGAGCGGGCTCCGTTGAGCTCGATATAGGTGTAGGCGCCATAGCGGGACTCGTAGAATTCAGCCACTTCTGCGCCCTCGGCCTCTGTAAGCTCACCATCTTTGACTCGCTGATTGATTAAGCGGCGAAAGCCGTCATGCAGGAGCGACTTTTCATAACGAGCCAGTCCTGCCGCTTCGCCAACCGTAGTGCCGCGAATCACTTTTTTGATCAGATAGCCTTCGTCGTCGATATAAATGTGAGCCTCGTGAGGAGCGCCAAAGAGGTTGTGATTATTTCCCATCACTTCCTGGTAGGCGCCGACGAGCGCAAAGGCCAGATAATACGGCTCCCCGGGAATCAACTTGTGCAATTCCAACACGTGCTTCACGTCGTGCAAGTCGACAAACTTGTCGACCATGCCGTCCGAGTCGCAGGTGATGTCGCACAACGTGGCATATTCAGTCGGCGCCCGGTTCAAATGATGAATCGGGAGAATCGGAAACAGTTGGTCCAGCGCCCAGTGATCCGGAACCGAGCGAAACACCGAAAAGTTTGTTAGGTACTTGGCGCACAACAGTCGCCGCAACTCGTCAAACTCTTCGGCGACATACTTCGCCTGTTGGGCGTACTTATCGGCCCGTTCGCACACATCCCAGAAAAGCACTTCGCCTTTGGCTCGATCCTCAAGCGAGATTAGTCCCAGATTGAAGAGCGTGAACAACTCTTCGCGATGCTCGAGCGCGTCGTGGTAATACTCGCGATAGTTCTTGACGGTAATCGACTCGCGCAGATCGCTTAGTTCCATCACGACCTGTGGATCGTCCTCATCGATCTCAATTGGCGAGATGTCCTCGACTACGGTTTCAATCTCATCGAGCACGTTAGTCACCAAAATCGCGTGGTAGGCGGAAAGGAAGCGGCCCGACTCCTGAATGATCGTGGGATGCGGGACATTCTCGTCATCGCAGACCAGCTTGATGGTGTAGATCACATCGTTGGCGAACTCCTGGGCGTTGTAGTTGGCCGACGAGTCAAAAGCCGTTTTCGACCCGTCGTAATCGACTGCCATGCCGCCGCCCACATCCAGTAGTTCGATCGGCACTTTCATCTGATGGATTTTGGCGTAAACGCGTGCGGCCTCTTTCATCGCGTTTTTGATGCGCTTGATATCGGTGAGTTGAGAGCCGATGTGAAAGTGCAACAGCCGCAACATGTCGATCCGGTCCGCTTCTTCAAGGCGGCGCACGACTTCCAACAATTCCGTAGTGGTCAAGCCGAACTTGGCCGCTTCGCCTCCCGACTTCTCCCAACGGCCAGAGCCTTTCGAGTAGAGCTTCACGCGCATCCCAAGCATCGGCAGCATCCCTTCATGGTTGTCGACGATATTCAGGACGTGGTCCAACTCGTTGAGTTTTTCGATGACGATAACCACACGCTTGCCGCACTTGGCTCCGGCAAAAGCCAGTTCGATAAACTCTTCGTCTTTGAAACCATTGAGGACCAGCAGACTGTCAGCCGACTGTTCCAGGGCCAGCGCGGCGTAGAGCTCAGCCTTTGATCCGGCCTCGAGGCCAAAATCATAACGCGAGCCTTCGCGCAGGTACTCTTCCACGACCGCGCGCTGTTGGTTGACCTTCATCGGGTAGACGCACATATGGGCGCCCTGGTAATCGAATTCGCGAATGGACTTACTGAAGGCGCGCTGGAGTTTCCTGACCTGCGCGGCGACGAGTTGAGGAAAGCGAAGGAGCACCGGTGCGGAGATACCGCGTCGCGCGAGGTCATCGATTATCTCTTTGAGATCGGCCGAACGTGCATCACCGTCGGCTGGGTGGATGATCAAGTTACCTTTGCGATTAACGTCAAAGTAGCCGGCCCCCCAATTGTCGATCCCGTAGGTTTCAAGCGTCTGCTCGATTACCGTTGTCAATTCGCAGTCTCCTGCCCTGGCTGCCGTGCTCTATTGCTCATAACTACAGTGGCGAAATCGCAGATGTACATCATCCGAGTCTGGTAACGGAGATTTTCTGGGATGGAACGCTTAGTTGCGCAATGTAACAGAAAACTGAGGGTCGGTCCATAACTTTTTTTGGTTGCAATCTTCTGTTCGCCGCTCCAGTCCATGTCCTTAAGTCCCGAGGGCTTAAGCGTTTAGAGTTATTTCTCAAACCGCGTCCTGAGGCTCAGAGCGAGTTGCCTCGAAGTTACTCCCCCAAAAACTTGACACCGAATTTCGCGCGACTATAATGCATCGTTTTTTTATGCGCCGCTCGTGTTCGACGATCGCTCGGTTCCCGGGAACGAGCCTGCTTCCCAAATACTTCGCGCCAAACACCACGCCGGGGCGAAGAGCACCCCTAACACTCCCTACAACCTTCAGGAGACGACATGAACGCAAAGACAGTCTTGAAATATGCCTCTGATCAGGGGGCGAAATTTCTTTCCGTCCGTTTTACGGATCTGCCGGGTTCCTGGCAGCACCTGACTTTTCCGATCGCCGAACTGGGCGAGGGATCATTTGAAGACGGCTTCGGTTTTGATGCTTCGTCGATTCGTGGTTGGGCCGCGATACACGAATCCGACATGCTGCTGGTGCCGGACGCTACTCGATATTGGATGGATCCTTTTTCCGAAGAGCCGACACTTTGTTTAATCGGCAACGCGGTCGACCCGACGACCAAAGAAGGCTACCCGTTCGATCCCCGCGCGGTTGCTATTCGCGCCCAGACTTACCTGGAGTTTACCGGTCTGGCAGACACCGCCAACTTTGGACCGGAAGCCGAGTTCTTTGTTTTCGACAGCGTGAAGTATCACAACGATCAGAATTCAGCCGGCTATACGGTTGATTCCGACGAGGGCCATTGGAACACCGGCCGCGATGCGGACGAATTCCGCGGCACGAATCTTGGTTATCACATTCGCGGCAAGGAAGGTTACGTACCGGTTCCACCCACCGATTCGTTGAGTGATCTGCGCTCGGAAATTTCGCTGATCCTCGGCAAGTGCGGCATTACAGTCGAGTGTCATCACCACGAAGTAGCCACAGCCGGACAGTGCGAGATCGACTTTCGTTATTCGACCTTGCTGGGCACCGCCGACAACTTGCAGATCTTCAAGTACGTAGTTCGCAATACTGCTTATCAATACGGCAAGGCAGCGACCTTCATGCCCAAACCACTTTACGGAGACAATGGCTCGGGAATGCACTGCCACCAGTCGCTCTGGAAGGGTGGCAAGCCCTTGTTCGCCGGCGACGGCTATGCTGGACTTTCTGAAATGGCCCTGCATTACATCGGCGGCTTGTTGAAACACGCGCCGGCCATCGTCGCGTTTGCGGCGCCGACGACAAATAGCTACAAGCGTCTGGTGCCGGGTTTCGAAGCGCCGGTCAACTTAGCTTACTCTGCACGCAATCGCTCGGCGGCGATTCGCATCCCGATGTTTTCCACGAGCCCGAAACTCAAACGCCTGGAGTTCCGGCCGCCGGATCCTTCCTGTAATCCATACCTCGCGTTCGCCGCGATGATTCTGGCCGGCCTGGATGGCATTCAGAATCGAATTGATCCGGGCTCGCCCCTCGATAAGGATATCTACGACCTTTCACCCGAGGAACTCAAAGACGTTCCCAGTTTGCCGGGTTCGTTGGATGACTCGCTCAAGGCGCTGGAAAATGATCACGACTTTCTGCTCAAGGGCGACGTGTTCAGCACGCAGTTGATCGAACGTTGGATTCGTTACAAACGCGAGCGCGAAATTGATGCGTTGAGGCTGCGCCCGCATCCGCTGGAGTACAGCATGTACTTCGACGTGTGAGGGGATCTTGATTTGATATTAAGAGTAGCCCGGGAAATCGAGCGAAGGTTTTCCGGGCTGCTTTGTGAAGGCGCAAATCGCTACGCCGCGTGAACAAACACTTCCTTGACGGCTTGGGGCAACTTTATAGGGACGAAGAATCTTTCCGGGTAAAGATAGTCCTCTCCTGACTCATCCACCACACGTACGAGGTTATGTTTGGCTCCCTTTTTATCTGGGAGAATTCGATAGATCTTTCGCAACTCTAATGCAGCCGGGTAACCTTCGTTATCGATGCAAACCGCAAACTGAGGCTGTGCGTTTTCAGTTTTCATGACGTTCAATTCAGCAATTCCTTGACTCTCATTTCCTTCTTGCCGATGCCGTGAGCTTCGTACCAGTGCAATTCAGCATCGCACTCGGCGCCATCCTCAAGTCGAACAACTCCGATACCTTTTAGTTTTCGCCAGCGCCCACGACCGTACATCTTGCGCAACCGCGGAAGTTCGCGGATGCTGCTGCCGACAGCAATGATCTCGATCTCGGTGATGTCCCCGACAAGTTCAAAAAACATTCCGGCATATGATCGCAAGAGCCACGAAAAGATTCAAGCAATCCGGCAACCTTCGGATGAAGGAACATTCTCGCAATTCTCGTTCGGCTCAACCACCTGAAGGGGGGCATCTTACGAGCCACGACGACAAACTGAAGTTTGTCGGACTGGGCGCTGCGCGTAATATAACCGCGTGCTGGTTATCGACGAAAAGTTTGAGGTGCTGGTGCGCGAGTTGCCGGACGAGAACGGCGCCCGGATGTTTCTTAATGAACTCTCGGAGCGGCATCCGCGCGCGTTTCGCCGGCTGGCGGCCGAGCCGGGATTGATGGCCGATGTACTTGCTCTCGCTGCCTGGAGTCCCCTGCTTTCCACCACCCTGGTCCAAAATCCTGACTATCTTTCCTGGCTTAATCGCGAGCGCTCGCACGCACGCGTCAGAACCTGTGACGAACTGAGGGAGTCACTAGCCCGCTTTGCCTTGATGAACTCGTCGTTGAATCCGCAGATCCTGCTGGCCCGCTTTCGCCGGCGCGAACTGTTGCGCATCTACCTTCACGACTTGCGGCGCACGCAGACTATCGTCGAGACAACAGAGGAATTGTCGAATCTGGCTGACGCGATCCTTGATTTCGCTCTCGGCCTGGCGCGACAGGATCTGGATAACAAGCATGGATCGCCTCAGTACATCGACGAGCAAGGGCGGGTAGCCGCAGCCGAGTTTTGCATCATCGCACTCGGCAAACTCGGCTCTTACGAACTCAATTATTCGTCGGACATCGATCTCGTATTTCTTTATTCCGACGATGGCGCAACTTCCGGACAAGGAACCCGGGGCGAAGTCAGCAACCGTGAATACTTCGTCAAGCTTTCGGAAACCGTGGCCCGCCTGGTGGGCCAACAGATCAATGAAGGTGCGGCTTATCGCGTCGATCTCAGATTGCGACCACATGGTCGTGATGGCGCTTTGGCGGCATCGCTCAAGGAAGCCGGACGCTACTATCGCGAAACCGCGCAAAGGTGGGAACTACAGGCCCTGATTCGCGCGCGGGCGGCGGCGGGTTCAAGTCAACTCTACTCGCGGTTTGCCGGGTCGGTGCGGCGCAGCATTTTTCGCACCGAGATCACGGTTAAGGATGCGCTCGGCAGTGTCCGGCGGGCCAAGCAAAAAATTGATCGTCACGAATTAGGCAAGCAAACTCGTGGATTCAACGTGAAGCTTGGTACCGGCGGCATCCGCGAGATTGAATTCATCGCGCAGGCTTTGCAACTTGCTCATGGGGGCCGCGACCGCTGGTTACGCGTGCCGCACACTTTGATCATCCTGGGCCGTCTGGCAGATCGCGATTTGATCACCGAGCCGGAACGCACTGAACTCTCGGCCGCTTATGTTTTCCTGCGCACGGTTGAGCATCGATTGCAGATGGAACACGGGCTGCAGACTCATCTGCTGCCAAACGAGTCGGCTGCGCGTACGCTGGTGGCGCGGCGAATGGGCTTTAAGGGATCCGATGTGCTCGAGCAATTCGATCGCACAATGAAGCTCCAGACACACAACGTGCGGCGAGCCTATGATCGGATTCTTGGTCACCTGGAAGGCGCCGACGCTCCCGCAGTCCGCGCTGAAGAATCATCCATGGTCGTCGGCACAGGGGTGCGTCTGCGGCGGCCGGTCGAAGCAGGCACTGCGGCAGCATTTGCCGCGGCGACTGTGCTCGCACCGCGGATCACAACAGACCAGGGCAAGGCGATCGCAGTAGAGTCAGCAGCGCTTGCCTCTGTGCTGGAAGCTGCCGCGCGTGACTCACTAAACCCGCACCGGGCGCTGCTGCACACCGCTCGCTTTGCGGCGTCGCTGGATAAGTCTCCGGAACGGATCGAGATCGCGCTCGAGAATTTGATTTCCTTGATCAATCTCTGCGGAGCCTCGGAATTCTTTAGCGAAGTCGTCGCCGCCAATCCTCTCTTGATCTCTGAACTCAAGCCGCAACGTCGCTCACTGCGGCGAGACTATCGCGCGGTTTTGCGTTCCAGCATCGACGGTCAGGAAAGCTTCGCCGCGGAACTCTCGGCTTTCCGCCGCGAGTGGTCTCGACAGCTCGTCAGCATCGGTGTGAACGACGCAGCCGGCGAATTCTCGCTCCTGGAATCGAATCGTCTGCAAACTGAGTTGGCTGTCGCCAGCATCAACGCTGCTTATTTGATTGCCAGGCGCGAGATGGCCCGGCGCTTTGGCAAGATGAATGCCGGTCCGCGCCTCACAATCCTGGGACTCGGACGGCTGGCGAGCGGTGGCGTCGACTTTGGCTCAGACCTCGATGTGATTCTTATTTACGATTCGCTGGTGGCGTCGCCGATCGCCACCCTGACTGCGGATGAGGCCTACGCTCGTTTGGGAGAGTTGATGATCGCGGCGCTCTCGAGCGTTACTCGCGAAGGCTATCTCTATCGAGTTGATGTGCGTCTGCGCCCGGATGGAAAGGGGGGGCCGCTGGTTAGTAATTCGCAAGCGTTTCTGGACTATCTGTCGCAGCGCGCCGACGTTTGGGAGTGGCTGGCCTACGTCAAAGCACGGGCAGTCGCGGGCGACCTCGAGCTGGGACGAATGATCGAAACGCATGCCAGGCACGCCATTCACGAAGCCGCTCAGCGAATCGAACCGCAAGCTCTGGTCAATGAAACCCGCCGCGTTCGAGATCGCCTGGAAAAGGAGAAGTCAAAGCCTGGCCGCCACCGCGGCGGGATCGATATCAAGTTTGGCGCCGGCGGCATGCTCGACGTTTATTTTGCCGTGCGCTACCTGCAACTCAGAGACGATGTCAGGGATGAAGGCGAGGATCGATCGACGGCCGCGACTCTCGAGCGCCTACGCGAAGCTGAATCGTTCAGCGAGGCAGACTACCTGGCGCTGAGCGAGGGCTATGCTCTGTTGCGGTCGGTCGATCATAGTCTGCGTCTGATTGCCGGCCGCTCGGCGCGACTGCCGGCCGCTGATCATCCAGTGGCGCGCGATATCGCTAAGCGGCTCGGTTATTCTTCGGCCGGCGCTTTGACTGAGACACTTAACGAGTACTTGAGCGCGATCCGCGCGGCGTATGACCGAATCACGCAGTAACATAGACTTCAGTCTGTGTCCGGCCACTTAAAAGGAACTGCCCAGGATGACCGGGACGTCAGCTTTGTTGCTCATCATGCGTCGATTCATGCCAGCAGCGGGTGCACCAGCGGTGATTTCCTTGACGTTCCGCCGCGGAAAAATCGGCCGATTCAGGCAGACGCCGAACGACCTCACGCTCCTCGTCGCCAAGCTCCGACCATGATTTCAAACGACCTTCGCCACAACGCGGACACAGGTTATTTAATCCTTTGTTCATTCCAATTCCTTGTTCCGGCGGATTTTCATATTTACTGATCGCCTCTCATCGTGTAATTTACTAGTGGTTGGGCGCTGCTGCCCAGTAGCCACAGTATCTGGATACTGATCGATCAGCCGGGACTAACGAATGTTTCGCATCAAAGCTTCTTACAAAGACCAGTTGGAACTGAAGACAAGTATCGAGCGCGCTCGTGAGTTTTTTGGCGAGCTGGCCAACTTTGTCGACCTGATGCCCGGCATCGAAGGCATCAGAAAAGACGCCAGCGGCATCATGCGCTGGATCGTGCGCGCCGACGTCCCGGTCATCGGTTCGGTGCACGCGAGCTTTGCCGTTGCCAAGACCGAGGATCGGCCGGACCGTCTCGAATGGTCGCCGATTCCGGGCGAGATGAAGAACTATCTGCGTTATGTCGCTGCGTTCGAAGAACGAGGCCATAACGTCTTGATTCGTATCGCCCAGCATGTCGAGTTGCGTCGTGCTCACGCAAAGGATCTGCATTTCCTGGCCGGATTGGTCGGTGAAGGCGCCATCAGCGCCGAGATGCAGAAACGCGTGGCCGAAATGATCAGGACCTTCCTCGAGCGGGCTCGCGCAAAACTCGAAGGCGAGTCGGGCTACGAACAGGAAGCGGAAGCCGTTTAAGAACTCGGCTGCCGGATAGCGACTCAGGGCCGAGTCCTGGAATTCCAATAAACCTCACTGATCGCTCCTTCACCCACGAAAGACATCCAAGAATTCAGGCCCAGGACGGAAATCCGGTAGGGGCCGTAATTTATGTAACGCAAACTGTTAGTTTGCGATGAAGGAATGGCATTCAACGGGCGCGCAAACTAACAGTTTGCGTTACAAATTAGTGCCCCTACCGGAAATCAGCGATGCTTGACCTAGTCGCCTCTCGGTAGTAGGTTACCCGCTGGAACCGCAGAAGCCTTCGAACTCCCCAAGTTACTCAACTTCCATCACCGAGGGAGAAAACCTGATGCGCAAACTCTTTCACTTGGTCTGCTTCATCGTTCTTTGTGCCACTGCTGCTTTCGCTCAGCAGCCTGACTATCCGAAGGTTGATTTCACTGGAGCCTTCACGGTCGTCAGACTGGACGGCGGCGAGAAACTCTACGGAGTCACTGGGGCGCCCGCCTACAATTTCAACAAACACTTTGCGGTTGAAGGGGACCTTACCTACACTACTCATCATTTCATCGGCGACCGCGTGAACCTGGTCACTTATATGGGTGGCGCACGTTATACCGTGCGCCCAGGCAGCAGCAAGCTTCAGCCTTTCGCCCACGCACTCTTTGGCGGCTCTCATGTCAGCGTCCTGGGATTCAGCGATAACGGCTGGGCTGCCAAGGTCGGAGGCGGGCTGGATATTGTAGCCACCAAACACATCGCGGTTCGAGTCTTCCAGATTGACTACTATCCGACTCACTTCGGGGGAACGGTAGACAACAATGTAGCGTTCACCTTCGGAGTGCGATTCAATTAGATCGTTGGGCTCGGGACAGGAAGATGGCCGCGCCTGATTACCGGTGCGGCCTTTTGATTTCGATTACGCATACCGACTGCGAACCATACGATTTCGTGTCCATCATGGCGCTGACCATCCGGGAATTGGCCTGTCGCTCTCGGGTATCAACGTCGGCCTCTGACGGCACGATAATTGTTGTACGCAAGCCAGGAGGTTTAGTCCATGGATGCAAATTATCTAAAGAGCAAGGTGGGGAGTCTTATTCTGGGCGTTTCTTTGCTGCCGGGAATCGCCATGGTGGGAGGCATCGTCGCTCAGGCACAGGACCGCGGAACTCGCGATCGTCAGGTGCGTACGGACCGCGATCGAGACGGGGACCGAAACTGGCGCCGAGACCGTGATCGCAACCAGAACGATAACAACCGCTATCGCAACCAAAACGATCGCTATCGGGGAAATGGCCGTGACCGTGATTGGGATCGTAACCGCAATGACCGTTACCGGGTTTACCAAAGGCCGCGAGTGCGGGTGATTGAGAATGGTGGCTACGGGAATTACGGTGGCTACGGTAACTATGGTGGCTATGGTAACTATGGTGGCTACGGTAACTACGGTGGCGGCGAGAGTCAGGGATTTCAAAACGGCTTGTATACCGGCTCAAGCGATGCCCAACGCGGTCAAAGTTACGATCCATACCGATCCCACTTCTATAGAGATGCGAGATCCGGTGGTTATCGGAACGGCTTTCTCCGCGGATATCAGCAGGGTTATCAAAGTTACGGTGGCTACGGCCGGGGTCGTATCTACCGCAGATAGTGATTCCCCTCATCAAACCAAGCAGGGTGAATGCCGCGATGTCAGAATCGCGGCATTCTTCTTTTTGGCGTGGATTTTACTGCCTTTTGGCTCTCAGAAGAGAGCCCGACCGGATACGAAAAGTTGCTGCACAAAATCAACCTGACAACCTTTTCACTTCAGCAGACAACGAATGCGCAGTATTCTATAATTGGTTCATGCCCATCCCGCCCCGACGATGGCAGATAATCTAAACCGCATTGTTCGCTGCGAGAAATTTCATGCGCATCAGACTCCTCGTCTTCTGCTGTTTCATAGTCGTCCCGACGCTTTCATTTCTGACTCTAAACGCCGCCGCGCAGAGCTTTCCCGACGAAAGCCGTGCGATCACTGCGCCCTCGCCAGAACCCTCGCCTAAGCCTTCGCCGGAACCCTCGCCCGACGCGACTCCCTCGCCCAAGCCAGTGAAGCAATTCCTGCTCGACGTCCTCGGCGATCAGAAAGCGATCTGGCTTTCGCCGTTTCATCTCCAGCGTGGTGACGCTAAATGGATCGCGCCGCTGGGAGTTTCGACAGCGATTCTGTTGAGCACGGACCGCAATACTGCCGGGGAGTTGGCGGAAGGCGGCGGCCATTCAACACGTTTGCGTTGGAGCCGAAACATCAGCCGAGCGGGTACCGCTTACACGGCCGGAGGGATTGCGGCTGGCTTTTATTTCTACGGGCGTGCGAGACACAACGACAGAGCCCGAGAGACAGGTATCTTGAGTGCCGAAGCATTGATTGACGCGGGTCTGGTAACGGAGGCGTTGAAGCTGGTTTCAAATCGTCCCCGGCCGCTGGCCGACGGCGGTCGCGGCGACTTTCTTGACGGCGGGAGTTCTTTTCCATCCGGACACTCGACGACCGCCTGGACCCTGGCGACGGTAGTGGCGATGGAGTACCACGATCGTCCCCTGGTCAAATGGGGCGCGTACGGCCTTGCTACAGCAGTTAGTATTTCCCGCTATTCGGGACGGAATCACTTTCTCTCTGATGTGCTGGTTGGCAGTGCACTTGGGTATGGCATCGGTCGCTTCGTTTATAAGACTCACCATGATCGCTCGCTTGACGGTAACAGTAACGTCACCCCACGAAAACATTCTCGGCTGATTCCGTTCGTCGCTCCTCTCTACAGCCGCGGCGCGCACGCTTACGGCGCACAGCTTAACTGGCCGTTGTGATTGACTCACTTATGGCAGACTGATTCGATGCGTTAGAGTTTGCTTGGTTGAGGCATAGCTAGGCTCTGTCTTACCGATCACGCAACATCTCCTAACCAGCTCCGCCGCCGGCCAACAGGTCAATACCACCTGCGGTAGCGGGTGGGTCGCTGCCAATCCGATTACCTATCCGCTACCGCAGGTGGTACTGACCTGTTTCTGGTGCTCGCAGTTTCGCACTCAGCTATAGTATCTACTACGGGAATTCCAACCATCATGACGAGGACTAATCAATGACGAGAGCAGCCCTGAGGATCGGAATCATTCTGGCTTTTCTGAGCACAACCGGCCTGACGAAAACCGTAATGCTCACACCCAGAGCCGAGGACGACTTTCAACTTGTCAAAGTCGCGGACGGCGTTTACGCAGCCACGGCCAAGTCCGGCGGTGTAGCGTCCGGCAATGCCGGCTTCGTAGTGGGCGATGGCGGGGTGCTCATCGTCGATACGTTCTTCACGCCTACCGCGATCGAAGAGCTAATCAGCGAGATCGAGGCGCAGACAAAATTGCCGATTCGGTATGCGATGAACACTCATTACCATCTGGATCATACTGGCGGCAATCAGGTGCTGGCCCAACGTGGTGTTCCGATCATCGCTCACGACAAAGTGGCTGTTTGGCAGACTACGAAGAACAAGCGCTTCCTGCGATCGCCTGAAGACGTGGAAAAACTCAAGGCGGATGCTACGAAGAAACTAAGTGAGATTCCTGAGGATCAGAAAGATAAGCGGGCGCCGCTCGAGGCTCAACTGCGGCGGCTCAACGCTGTGCAAGCGATCAAACTCACCAACCCGACCGTGACCTTTGGTTCGGGCTCGGTGCATTTGTACCTGGGAACGCGCGAAGTTGTCTTGTTTACTCTGCCCGGCCATACCGGAGGGGACGTATTGGCGTACGTGCCCGATGCCAATGTCGTTTTCACCGGCGATATGGGTTGGTCAAAGACTCTGCCGAACCTGGTCGATGCGACAGTGAGTGACTGGATCATTTCACTCGACAAGATCCTGAAAGACTATCCGACCGCGAAATTCATTCCCGGACACGGTGACGTGGCGACCGCAGCAGAGATGCGCGATTTCCGAGACTATCTCGACGACCTGCGCAGCCGCGTCAAGCAGGCAATCGCCGATGGTCTGACTGTCGAGCAGGCAAAGGCACAGCTAAATCTGCCGGACAAATACAAGAGTTTTGCTTTTCAGAATTTCGCTCAACCGAACGTCGAGGATATGTATAAAGAGCTGAAGGGTACGAAGCAGATTCAATAACAAAGTCCGACAAACTTCAGTTTGTCGTCGGTAATCGCCAGAAGCTTTTAGTCAGAAAAGACGACAAACTTCAGTTTGTCGGACAACAAACGCAGCGCCTATTGATGCCCGTAGCTAATCATGTTTGCGAACATGCGATAACCGCCCGGCACGCCGGCGCGCAGTTGGCGGTACCAAACCATGCTGGTGTAGATGTAGTGGCCGCGACCGTAGTCGGCCACCAGCAATCCGCCGGTGAGCGGCTTTTCGCCAGGATCGTTCGCTGAAAAGAGCGCGTGGTAATGGCTGTCCCACTCTTTCGGATAGTAAAGCCCGCGTTCCTGAATCCACCCCACAAAATCTTCCTGGCCAATCTTGTTGGGCGAGTTAAGCAACGGGTGATCTGGTTCGATGAAAGTCACCGGCGCGTTCTCGTCAGTGATGCGAGCGTCGTTCAAAGTCAGCGGATAAGGCGCGAGTTGGGGCCGGTTACGCCGCTGATCAGGATTCCATTCATTTGATTTGTGATAGAAGACGACCAGCGTCCCACCGTCTTTCGCATAATCAAGCAAACGCTGATTCGCAGCGATCAATTCCGGTTGCGACTCGTAGACACGATTGTCGATGATGATCGTGGTGTACTTCTGCAGGTCCGCAGTCTTCACCTCTTCAAGGCTCAGTTCCTTAGACTCCACGCCCAACGCCGAGAGCGCATTCGGCAAACTGAAATCAAAACCTCGCAGGTAACCGACGTGCAGGCGTCGAGCGACGTGTGCGTTGGCCCAGACAATTGGCACCCGCTCGCTGGTGATATCTTTCTTTGAACCAGCGCGCCTGACGCTGAACCAAACGGCGGGGGCCGCTGCTGGCGGCCTGGTGTGCGCCGCAGTTGTCTTTTCGATCGCGCTGGGAATAGAGATCGCCAAAGTCATGCTCTGCCGGGGAAGCAGTTCCACCGTTCGATCTGTTTCCCCTTTACGATCGTTTTGGCCGAAGACCAACTCGCCCTTAAAAGCCTTATCCAAATGGTTGACCAATTGAACGCTGAACTTTGGCGGTGGCGGCGGAAAGATATCAACACCGGCACTACTGAACCCAGTTTGCGGCGGCCTGACAATAAATGGAGATGGGTTGATGTCCGCGATCTCAACCTCCGGACTTACGTCGACTCTGGTGATTTCTTCGAGTTTAAAACCGCCCGAGATCCCGGGGTCCGCAGCCAGTGAGCAACTTGTAACTACCTCTAAGCCCAGGCCCGATGGTTCATACAGGTGACTCGAGACTGGAAAATTGATTGGAGCCTGTTGGGGAACTAAGACTCCTATATTTCGTTCGAATGTCGCGCCGCCCTTGAGAGTGTCAGGGTAGGCAGTGAATATCGATGTGGGTCCTGCTGCCGGAGGAGTCTTCGGTTTCAGCGAAGGGATTTCCGCAGTGCAACCGGACAGCAACAGACCGTGCGGCCCGGCATTCGAAACTTTGATCTTGAGAGGTAATGACGCGTTGGGAGTGACGACCGTGTTGGGTATTGTGACTTGCAAAACGAGGCCCGCTGAGACTGCGAAAGCTTTCTCGATTCGGCCTTTCATGAATGAAAGCCGTTGATAGGTGGACCAATCATCGGTTAAGTGAAAGGGCTTGCGAATATGCTTGAGCAGCTCTTGCGAAACCCTGGAACGATCAGCGACGAACTCTACCAGGGGACGGCCCTCAATCGTCGGCATATCGAACTCTTTAGTGAATTTCTCAGCCAACGTCAAACCGTCGTAAAACTTGTGCGAGTCAACGGGCAAAGCGCCAACCGCTTTCGCTTCGCGCGTAAGCCGATAACGGATCACCGGCAGTCGCCCATCCGGTGAGTTCCGAAAGCGCGCCAGGTCAGCCACCGTCCTGGGCCAGGGGCCCTGGGTCGCATGCTTTTGCAGAGCAGCGAGCGCCTGCTCAGCGTAGGTAGTGCCGCGAACCGGATCTTGTTCGTTGGGATCGATGGTCACCAGCCCTTGCTGATCAGGCTGCTGGTTGGCGTTCGCACCGCTACCGCCGAAGCCTGCGCGCACAAATAGTCTTTGCACCTGCCACGGATCGAGCCCGTCTTTCAATTGTTCGGGAAAGCGTTTCGGATCGGCAGCCGCGTCAAAAGCTTCAATCTCGAGTCTCGCGGTCGCCTGATGATGACCATGGTCGTGATTAGCTACTGAGTGGTTCGTGATGATAACGTCGGGGTGCAGCCGGCGAATCTCCAAAACCATCCGGCGCAGTGCTTCGTCATGTCCCCAGACCTTGAATGCTTCATCAGCGGACTTCGAATAACCGAAGTCTTTGAGCCCGAGAAAGTGCGGTTCGGATCCCTGAATTTCCGCCGCCGCCATGGTTTCGCGCACTCGAATCGCGCCCAGCTCTTCGTAAAGCTCCGGCCCAATGGCATTCTGACCGCCTTCGCCAAACGTCGTAAAAACGCTGACCGTGTGCGCGCCGTACTTGTGCCGCATGACGGTGAGCGAGGTACCGTCCTCATCGTCCGGATGCGCGGCGATGCACATCACTGTCCAGGGACTGGTGAGATCGAGCAGCGCCTGATAGAGCGCAACGCGATCTTCATTGCTCGGTGTAAGAGCGACCGGCGCCGGTGCTGTTTGCGCGCGAAAGCCGCTGAAGAGCAAGCAGACCACGATGAACGAGAGAGCGATTGCTTTGTTAGTTATTTTTTGCATTGAAGTTCACCGTGGAAAGTTTAGAAGAGTTTCCCGCAAAGACGCAAAGAGAAAACTCCACAACGAATCCACTCTGGAAAGGAACGAAACAACACTTGATTCTTCAGTTGCTTACCTTTGCGTCTTTGCGGGAAACTAATTGGCCCGCCTCTCGAATCTATTCGCCACGAACATCGCGAGCGCAATGAAGCCGATCAAGATCACGCCATAAGCCGCAGCGGATCCCAGATTGAAATCACGAAGTTCCGAGGCAATCGCGATCGAAACGGGCCGATTGTTTGGTACAAAGACCAGAACTGAAGCCACATATTCGCCCATTGCGATCACAAACGCCAATAGCGCACCGGCAATGGCGCCTGGCCAGACCAGCGGCAGCGTCACGCGCCGGAACGCTTGCCACCAACCCGCGCCCAAACTCCTGGCCGCCTCAGGTACCGCCGGGTCGATCTGTTCCATGCTTGCCTGAACGGATCGCACGACCAGCGGCATGAAACGAAGAAAGTAGACCACGGGCAGGATCCAGAAAGTACCTACCAGAATGAAAGAACCGAGCAGCCAACTCGGCTGTCCGTAGCTTTCGGCAATCGAGACAGCAACAACGGTACCCGGCAAGGCCCAGGGAATCAGCACCAATAACGAGAGCGTGCGCCGCCACACTCTGCGTCGGGTGGTCGTGACGAGCGTAGCCACGCAAAAGCTCCACAGCAGCGCGGTAACCGCGGCGATCGCGGACATGGAAAAGCTGTTGAGAAAAACTTCGCTCGCAGTTTTCTCGGTCAAGATGCGCGCAAAGTTTGCCGGCGTGTAACTCGGCGGTAGAGTTTGCGTGGTCCACTCTCCGGCCGGCGCAAAGCTGACCAGGATTAGGGTCGCGACCGGTAACGCCAAAGCGATCGAAAAAACCACGCCGCACACAAACGCCAGCGCTCGTGGTCCTCCCCTGGTGAGCGGCTGCCTGCGGCGCGCGGCTCCTTTCATCGCCGCAGCGGCAAACTTCCGCGTTCCTTCGAAACGCTGAAACAGCACCAGCGCGCTGAGCGAAATGACGGCCAGAATCACCGTCTCTGTCACCGCCAGTGCCTGATCGCCGCGTTGCCGCGCAGAAAAAATTTCCAGGGTCAGCATGCGCACGTTGCCGCCGAACAGCAGAGGAGCGCTGAAGCTGGCCATCGAGGTCATGAACGTCAAGAGCCCTGCGGCGATCAATGAAGGCGTCAGTTGCGGCAACACGATGCGAAACAAAACGCGCAGACGCCTGGCGCCAAGGCTGCGGCCGGCTTCAGCAAGCCCGCTATCGATTCGTCTCAGTCCCGCACCCGTCAGCACATAGAAAAACGGATACATCGTGTAAGTATGAAAGAATAACAGGGCCGGCCAGCCGCGCAACGACCAGGGTGCGCGCTCGAGATGAAGGGCTTGCTGGACGGCGCGCGCCAGGATCCCTGACTCGCCCAGCAAAAAGATGAACGCCACCGTACCGACCAGTGGAGGCAGAACCAGCGGCAGGGCGGCGAGCGTCGCGAAGACATTCCGGCCGGGAAATGAATAACGCTCGAAAAGAAAAGCGAGCGGCACTCCGACTAGCGCACAGAAGATGACGGTGAGAGTTGAAACCGCGATGCTGGTCAGCACCGCCTCAAGTGCGACTCTTTGCGAAAACACCAACAGATAATTCGCCAGTGACCAATGACCGCCTTGTTGCAGCGACGCCATAACGACGTAGAGGTTCGGATAAATAACGCCGTAGAGCAACACCAGCAGCGTGATCAGAATCAGGATCGAACGTGGTGATAGGCGTAAAGACTTCATGATTTTTGGAGTTTCTAACGGTCGGGTCCACGCCTGCGACCGGGCCAGCACCGCCCGCGGACCGGGGTCCCCAGTGGGGCAGCCCCACTGGGGTGGTGGATGCGGGCGGGTCGCCGCCATGCCGATTACCCACCCGCTACCGCCGGTGGTACTGACCTGTGGTCCAATCGCCGCACCGAGGCCGACGCGTTCAGGTTCGCCACCCCTTCAACCGGTGGCGCGCAAACGACCTGAAAGAACAACACGCCATCGATCCAATCGTAACTGACACCGTCTTCGCTATGGACTGCGAATGAAACTGAATACGCATCAGTGCCTAGCCAGCAATCAAAGCTGAAGGAAATCTCGATCACCTCGCCGCTACAGACCGCGCCTACTTTTACACCACCTTTTTCCGTGTTGAGACCGTAGGCGTGAATCCCCAGCCGATTGCGAATCAGAAAGCCGAACACCGGATCGACTGCCTCGCGAACAAAGCGCACACGCATGCGCGCCAGCAGTGGCTCGCCTGAGTCGACCAGTTCGGCGCTTTGACGGGAAGCATTCAGCAACTGGGCGGCGATCACTTCGGCGCTGCCGTCTCCATGGCGATATGAATATCGCAGCGGCGGGCTCTTTGACAGGGAATCCTCGGCTCCACTCGCGTCTTCAGCAATCGCGCTGCTACCCGCGCTGCGGGCGCCGCGGTCATATGCTTCTTCGCGCTCCATGATCAGACCCTGGTAACGGTTCAGCACGTCAGTCGGTTTGCCGTCGGTATCGACGCGGCCCTGATTCAAAAGGATGGCCCGCGAGCAAAGCGCTTTCACGGCCGAAGGATCGTGCGAGCAGAACAGAATCGTCGTACCACTCTCTTGCATCTGCTTGATGCGCCGCAGGCAGCGATGCTGGAACACTGCATCGCCGACACTCAGCGCCTCATCAATGATCAGAATCTGCGGATCGGTAGCGACCGCGGTAGCGAAAGCGAGGCGCACGTACATGCCGCTGGAATAGGTCTTGACCGGCTGGTGAATAAAGCCGCCGATCTCTGCGAAGCGCTCGATCTCAGGCAGTAGCTTCTGCGTCTCGGCGCGCGAAAGGCCAATCAGCGCCGCGTTCATGAAGACGTTTTCGATACCGGTGAATTCAGGATTGAAACCCGCGCCCAGTTCCAGTAAGGCGGCGATGCGTCCTGCGTACGAAACATTTCCGTGAGTGGGTTCGAGCGTGCCGGTGACGATTTGCAACAAAGTCGACTTGCCGCTGCCGTTCGGGCCGACAATGCCGGTCGTGGTACCGGCTTCGACTTCAAATGAGACGTCGCTCAAGGCCCAGAACTCGCGGTGCCACTTCCAGTACCCGCGAGTCAACGACTCTTTCAAGCGGTCGCCCGGGTGATCGTAAATGCGGTACTGTTTGGAAACGCGCTCGATGCTGAGGGCAATAGGCATAAGCGACAGGGAGCCTCAGATTGCGTTGACCTCTACGAGCTTCTCCCCAACGCGCAATAGTTCCAACGCTTTTGGTAAAGTGCTGGTAAGTGTCTGTCTGAGGCGGGCGTTCGACGTGTTGCCACAAGTAACCCAAATGACTTGCGGTAGTGGACCCTGCTCATCGAGTAAACGCACGAAATCACCATCTTTTGTCATAACGACGACCGCCGCGTCCTTGGCTACTCTAAATATTTCACGATCCGTCGCATCTCTTAGGCCAATATCGCGAAGCGCAACCGCAGTTACCGCGAAGCTCGCACTTATCCAAGCCGCTATCGCCGGTGATAGTTGAGCGTCGACCCAAATCGTCATGCGGCCAACATTGGGTGGTCCAATTTACGCGCCGCATATTGCAAAGCAGCCAACAGGTCATCCATTTCCAAATCAGGCATCTCGAGGAGTATCTGTTCAGCGGATAGTCCGGCAGCGAACAGGTCCAAAATGTCAGTGACACGAATACGCATGCCGCGAATACACGGACGCCCGCCACATTGTTCGGGATTGACAGTGATTCTTTCCAGGAGATTGGACATTCGTCCTCCAAAGCACGGTCAAGTTCGAATTAAGCCATAAGATACACCGAGAGTTCCCTGCTTACCACTGACAAGCAACACTTGACCAATTACAATATCGCCCATGATTTCCGCGCAAACAGCCCGCCGCGCAGTCTGGCGACCGCTCTGGGAGTTACCGAGTCGCTTTGAATTGATTCGCTCGCTCGCCCGGCGCGAGTTGGTCTCGCGATACAAAGGCTCGGTCCTTGGCATCCTTTGGGCCATCGTCACGCCCGTGGTGATGATCGCCATTTTCACCTTTATCTTTGCCGGAGTGTTTGGCGCGCGCTTTGGCGCGAGCAGTTCGCCCTGGGACTATGCGATTTATCTGTTCTGCGGACTGCTGCCCTGGAATATGTTTCAAGAGACGCTGGTGCTCTCGTCAAGCACCATCGTCACTCATTCGAACCTGGTCAAGCGAGTCGTCTTTCCACTCGAGACCCTGCCCCTGGCCCAGGCCCTCTCGGGGCTGGGGAATCAATTGTTCGGCACAGTGGCGTTGTTGGCGGCGATGATCCTTATTCGCCATCAACTGCACCTGACGACACTTTGGTTGCCGGTGGTGATGGTTCCGCAACTGATTGCGACTCTGGGTGCGGCCTGGCTGATTGCGTCACTCGGAGTTTTCCTGCGCGACATCGCTCAGGGGATTAGTCTGCTGCTGATGGCCTGGATGTATTTGACTCCCATCCTTTATCCCGAATCGATCGTGCCCGCGCGCTATCGTTTCTATGTAGACATCAATCCCTTCACGGCGCTCGTGCGCAGCTATCGCCGAATACTCATTGAGGGCACAAGTCCCGACTGGCCGGGCCTCGCCTACTTCAGTGTATTTGCGCTGGTCTGTTTCTTGTTTGGCTACTGGTGGTTTGCCAAGTCACGCAAGAACTTTGCGGATGTGATTTGAATGTGAAGCGCCGGCGGGTGCGGTAGCCCGAGTTTGGTTTTGTAACGCAAGCTGTTAGCTTGCGCGCACGTTTGAATGCCACTCAAACATCGCAAACTAACAGTTTGCGTTACAAATTAGGGCCCTCCCTAACGGTCGGACTAGTGCACCGATCTGCGCACAACGATCTACACAATCACCGATCTGCATTCATCACTCTTCTTTGCGGGCTAACGCCACCACTGTTCCCATCAACCACCAAAAGACCAGCGCCACGATGCCCGCGCCGAAGTTGTAGTTAACCAGCGAGCTGGCAAAAAAGCCGGCTAGGGCTCCGGTGGCGCCCAATAATGCGCCGTGACGATTTGTATCACCTGAGTCGCGCGTAGCGTGCTCGCCGCGGGTGGTGATCAACCAAAACGCGAGCATGATCCAGAGCCAGAAGACTAGCGCCGGCAATCCGCGATCAAACGCAATCTGCAATGGCGTCGAATGCAGGTGAATCAGCACGTTGCCCGGAAAGCCCCACTCGGTCCAATGTTCTTTTACTGCATCCATTCCGTGTCCGAACAGTGGATGAACCAGCACGCGAGCCAACCCGACTCGCGCGACCTGCAGCCTCAGCGAAGCGCTGTCATCATGCAACGAGAGCGAATCGACGGCCCGCGTCTGCCAGACCACCACAGCGCCAAATCCAATTACGAAAGCGATCGCCGCCGTCACCAGCAGCCGGGCTCCGGGCCCCTTGGCCGCGCGCCAGACGATCACGCTGCCGCCGATGGCAAACGCGACCAGCACGCTGCGCATGGCCGTAAAGGCAATGCCGAAGGCCAATAAACCGCTGGCAAAGATCGCCAGCCTGAATCTGTTATTGGCTCGATGATTTTGATAGTTAGCCAGCGCCAGCCCGAGTGAAAGCAAAGCCAACATCATGAGTATCTCGGCAAAGTATTCGTAGTGCCTGGTCCAACCGGAAGCGCGGAAGCGATGCAATCTTCCAACGCCGGTAAGACCCGAGGGCGATTCTTGTTGCTTAATGCGATCGCTCGCCACAAAGCCCTTCCACTCCGCGTGCTCGCCGCGAGTAATCGCACTTACCGACAACAGCTCGCCGGGCGCGGCTTGCTTAATCACGTTGTCGATGTCCGCAACGGAATACACACGACGACCAGCAACCCGCCAGACAGTGTCGCCTCTTTCGATTTGCACCACCGGCGACAGAGATAGCGGCCCGGGCATCTCAACCACTCCGGTTTGAATTTGCCTGAACGGACTCTCTGTGGTAACGGAATTGACAACAACTCCACGACCGCGCGTCAGATCGTAGATACTCCAAAGTGTTCCGGTGGCGCCGGAAAGAACCATGATCACAGCCAGAATGACCCCGGAGCGACGAGTGACAATTGCCTG